>Ga0182741_1000025_pt1 | contig 248667 bp, 200 predicted proteins | sample eDN5th37CBELigOP_FD_128874 | JGI IMG/M metagenome (GOLD analysis project Ga0182741, IMG submission 128874) | Enriched Organic Plus compost microbial communities from Emeryville, California, USA - eDNA 5th pass 37_C BE-Lig OP (version 2) (version 2) ...
AAACACCTCGCACCCGTTGTTCTTTTCTTATTGTCTGTTTTGTACAGCCACGCACAGGTTGAATATCCCTACCCTGTCCGCACCATCCCGGTAATGCTTGAAAACAAGATGGTGCAGATGGCTTTTATGGACGTAAAACCGGATAATGCGCACCAGACTGTTTTGCTGTTGCACGGAAAAAATTTCAATGGTTATTACTGGAAAGAGGTCATGTCCTTTCTTGAAAAGGAAGGCATTCGCGTAGTGGCGCCTGACCAGCCGGGATGGGGCAAATCTGATAAACCCGATTTGCATTACAGCTTTCATATGTTGGCGCAGGCCACACGCATCCTGCTCGATTCCCTGCAGGTAGACAAGGCAGTGGTGGTAGGACATTCCATGGGCGGTATGCTGGCCACCCGGTTTGCCCTGCTCTATCCCGAACGCGTGGAAAAGCTGGTGCTGGAAAACCCGATCGGACTGGAAGACTACCGGCGCTTTGTGCCATGGCAACCACTGGAACGATTATACGAAAAAGAAAAAGAAGCCACTTACGAGTCCGTCAAACAATACCAGCAAACTTATTATACGGAATGGCGCGAAGAATATGAACAATACGTACTTGCCCAGGCGGAAGCCATTCGCAAACCTGATTACAACCGTGTTGCCTGGGTAAATGCGCTCACGTATCAAATGATTTATGAACAACCCGTATGTTATGAATGGGACCGCCTCAGTATGCCGGTACTGTTGATCATTGGCCAGGAAGACCGGACCGTAGTGGGCAAGGCCTATCTCTCCGAAGCAGACAAGCTGAAATATGGTCAATACCCTGAACTGGGGAAGAAAACGCACCAGCAAATAACCGATGCCCGGCTCGTGGAGTTACCGGGCGTGGGACATATTCCGCATATTCAAAGTTTGTCGGAGTTCCAGTTATACCTGATGGACTTCATCAAATAATTAAGGGGGTTGGAAAACGCGAAATTTTATGCCGCTCACCGAATACAAAAAGAAACGGTCCTTCAGCAAAACGCCTGAACCATCGGGCAAAAAGAAAAGCACCAACGGCGCATTGCACTTTGTAGTGCAAAAACATAACGCCACCCGCCTGCATTATGATTTTCGCCTCGAAATGGAAGGAGTACTGAAAAGCTGGGCCGTTCCCAAAGGACCTTCCATCAATCCCGAAGACAAACGACTGGCCATGATGGTGGAAGACCATCCTTATGATTACAAGGATTTTGAAGGCATTATTCCGCCCGGCAATTATGGCGCCGGCACCGTGATGGTGTGGGACGAAGGCACCTATGAACCTGCAAAACCTGCAGGCACCACCAGGAAGACACAGGAAAAAGAACTGCTGAAAGAACTGCAGGAAGGCAACCTGAAATTCATACTGCATGGACAAAAATTACGTGGCGAATTTGCATTGGTGCATATCAAAGGCCGCGAAGAAAATGCCTGGTTACTGATCAAGAAAAAAGACAGGTTTGCAAAGGATACGGACATCACTAAAAAAAATAAATCCGTGCAGTCGGGGCTGAAACTGGAACAGGTAGCAAAGTCCGATGCACGCGTATGGAATAGCAATAAAACAACGACTTCATCGTCCAAACGGTCCGGCGACAAAACCCGCAAAGCAACTGCATCATCAAAAAAAAAGTCCGCCGGTAAGCCGGCAGTGCTGATCAAAAGCGGCAAACGTTCCGCCATACCCCTGGGCGTTTCACCCATGCTGGCCACCTTAACCGACCAGCCTTTCGACGACAAAGACTGGCTGTTTGAAATCAAATGGGATGGTTACCGCGCCCTGGCCTTTGTGCAAAAAGGAAAGGTATCGTTGCTGTCGCGAAAGAAATTATCCTTCAACAAAAAATTTCCTCCCGTAGTGGAAGCCTTGCAGCAACTGGATGATGATGTGGTGCTGGATGGTGAAATTGTTTCGGTAAACGAAGCCGGCAAGGGCAATTTCCAGCAGTTACAACAATGGCAAAAAACCGGTGCGGGCGAATTGTTGTATTACGTGTTTGATATTTTATGGTTGAACGGATATGACCTCAGGGAACTACCGCTGTCACATAGGAAAGTAATTTTAAAAAGTATTATTCCCGAGGATAGTCTGGTCCGCTACAGCGATCACATTGAAGGCACCGGTAAAGATTTTTATGCCCTGGCCGAACAGGAAGGCCTGGAAGGCATTATGGCCAAACATGCCGACAGCACCTATGCCGCCGGCATACGCAGCAGGCAGTGGCTGAAAATAAAAACGCATCAACGGCAGGAAGCCGTGATTGCAGGTTTTACCCAACCACGAAAATCACGGAAATATTTCGGTGCGCTGGTGTTGGGCATTTATGAAAATGGCGAACTGGTATATGCCGGTCATAGCGGCACAGGCTTTACAGAAAAAGCGCAGGCTGACCTGTACAAAAAAATGAAGCCGCTGGTCACCAGCAAATGCCCGTTTCGAAAGAAGCCTAAAACCAATATGCCCTCTACGTGGTTGAAGCCTGCATTGGTATGCGAGATAAAATTTTCCGAGTGGACAAAAGACAACGTAATGCGCATGCCTGTGTATCTTGGCTTGCGTGAAGACAAAAAGCCTGAAGAAGTTACCCGCGAACAAGCCATCCCTGCACAGCCTGATAAAATGGAAAAAACAATGAGCACCGCAGTTAAAAAGAAGCCCAGGCAAATATCAACGCGCAGTAAAAAGGCCGCGACCACATCCGGCAAGCGCAACCATAAGGACCACGATGCTTTATTAAACGACACCGCCAAAAAGCAGGTGCTCACCATCAATGGGCAACAACTCACTTTCACCAACCTCGACAAATTATACTGGCCAAAAGAAAAATACACCAAGCGCGACCTCATCAATTACTATCATATGGTAGCGCCATACATACTGCCCTACCTGAAAGACAGGCCACAGTCGCTGAACCGCAGCCCCGACGGCATCACCAAATCCGGCTTTTACCAAAAAGACGTCACCGGCAAAGTGCCGGGCTGGATCACTACCTATCCGTACGTAAGTGAAAATGAAGGCAGGAAGAAAAAGTATCTCGTATGTACAGATGAAGCCAGTTTGCTATACATGGCCAACCTGGGCTGCATTGAAATGAATCCCTGGCTGAGCACCATTCACCATCCCGATAACCCCAACTGGTGCGTGATTGACCTCGACCCCGGCAATATTTCGTTTGATAAAGTGATTGAAGCAGCGCAGGTGGTAAAACAGGTGGCAGACGGAGCCGGCATCGACTGCTGGTGCAAAACTTCCGGTTCTACCGGGCTGCATATTTATATACCATTGAACGCAAAGTATACCTATAATCAGTCGCGGCAACTGGCGGAACTGATCGTTACCATGGTGCATCAGGAAATTCCCTCCTATACCAGTCTGGAAAGAAGCCCGGCGAAAAGAAAAAGCAAAATCTACCTCGACTATTTGCAAAACAGACCTGTACAAACTATAGCGGCGCCCTATTCTGTGCGCCCCAAACCAGGCGCTACCGTGTCGGCGCCGTTGCACTGGGAAGAAGTGAAGAAAGGATTGCAAATGCAACAATTCACTATTACCACTATGTACAAACGAATCATGGGAGAAGGAGATATTTTCAAACCCGTGTTGGGAAAGGGAATCAATCTGGAGAAAGTACTGAAGAATATGGAAGCCCTGCACGCGTAAGCTGTATCAAATCACGCCGCGCTGGTCCACCTTACTCGTTACTTCAAGCATTTTTTTGATGGTAGCCAGTGAACTTTCAAAACCGCGCAACTGGTTTTGCAGCATTTCACGGAGCTCTGCCTTGGGTGGCAGTTCGCAGGACTGTTCATATAATGTTATCATGGCTTTTTCACCTGCATCGCAGGACTGCAGCATCGCACGGCGATTATTGCCCGTATAATAGGCTGCGGTATTTTTCCAGTTTTTGTACAGTGAACCATAGGTGGGCCGCGGAGCGTGCATTCTCGCCAGCAATTTCTCTACATACAGGTTGAGCATATACATATTCTGCCGGCTCTGGTTGGCCAGCAGCGCAAAGGTGGTCCTAAGTTCCACATCGAAAACTTGATTCTGAAAAGAAGCTTCCTCGTAAGCCCTGGCACGTTCCAGGTTGATGCCAGCAAGGTCGTACAGCAGGGCGGCAATTTTTTCATTCTCCATACTGTGTGCAATGAAAAAATCATTCCGGCAGTTACGATGCCTTCCTCCTCCCTTTCTTTTCCAGGCTTGCCTTGAGCTGGCCCATCAGGTCCTGTGAGCGGGAATGTACCACACGCAGTTTGGGCGCAGTAACTTTTTTGCCTTTGGCTTTTTGCTCGATGAGTTTCATCAGGTCAGCCGAGTAGCTGTCTTTATAGTGGGAGATATCAAATTTTTCGGTAAGCTGGTTGATCAGCGCAATGGCCATTTTCAGCTCCTGCGGTTTGCTCGCTTTTACGTCTACCTCTATTTCTGAAGGATCGCGGATTTCTTCGGCAAACCGGATCTTTTCCAGCAACAGCAGGTTGCCCTGCGGTTTGATCACACCCAGGCTTTCGCGGTTGCGCAAGACAAAGGTCCCCAGTCCCACCTTACCGGTCTTGATAAGGGCTTCGCGCAGCAGGTTGTAGGCCTTCATGCCCTGCTTTTCCGGCGCCAGGTAATACGGCGTTTCATAGTACACCGCATCAATTTCCTTCTCCTCTACAAAATCCGTTATTTCGATCAGTTTGTTTTTTTCCGGGCGCACTTTCTCAAAATCCTCATCGGTGAGTACCACATAGTGATCATCATATTTATAGCCGCGCACAATATTTTCCCAGGCCACTTCCTTGCCGGTAGTGGCATTCACCCGCTGGAAGCGGATGTTGGAAAGGTCCTTCTTGTCGAGCATGTCGAGGTCCAGTTCACTGGGCTTTACAGCACTGTAAATTTTGATGGGTATGTTTACCAACCCGAACGCTATAGCCCCACTCCAGATAGCACGCATGACTTTTTTCTATAAAAGGTCAAACTTTCATGCCAGAGGGACCAGCTGATGCCTTACAGCAGTAGCTGCAGGCAGGAAGCAAACTCAGGGTACCCCACAATTGTAGAATTTGATACACATTGACTACTGCCCGGCCGCCCTGTAACACAGCCCGGGAATCTCCTTTGAACCACCGCTCTCGCCGACAACCGCGTAGTGCATCCTACACACTGCCTGCCTGGCTGCCCCTTGTTCTCAATTAAACCATCAAATAACACATCTCACGCAGCAAGCCCAAGCATTCGTACATACACATTATCACATTCACACAACTATAGAGTTATTAAGTACAGCAAGCTACAATTAACAGCTTTATCCGAAAACAATCATACGTTGGGGCAAGGGTTAAGGTTCCTGGTCACTTACCAGGGACCTATCCTTATTGTATACAGAAAAAATAGTGGGGTGGATGCAGGTATGGCAGGTAACGATGCAACCACAAAGCAAAACAACGAATACTAACGTAAACGTGCAACGAATTCAAAACTCCAACAATGCTGCCGGAGAAACTTTCAATGCATCCGCCAGTTGGAAAAAAGTAAGCAGTGTAATATTCGTTTCACCACGCTCAATCTTCCCGATATCACTGTGGTCTATACTACATTCGTACGACAGGGAGCGCAGGCTGTGTCCTTGCGACTTTCTGATTTTTTTCAAATTACTCCCAAACGCTTTTAGTCGTTCGTTTTTTTCGGCCTTTCTCATGATTTACAAATAATAACGGGGCAATATCATCGAAAACTGTTTAAAAGGTGTAGGTTTTTTGACCCACTTTCATTTTTTTTGTTTACATTTGCATTATCCATTGTATTCTTTTCGCATACAACAAACCGTTGTTATCCTTTTTTGATGATAATTTATCAGTCCTGCAGCCGCATGGCCGGTGCATGATGGGCCTGCTCACCCACCCGCCTATACGATTTTATGACTGTGAGTCATGAAATGTTGACGGTTGCCGGAAGATACTACCAGTAAAGGACATACACAGTTACTTTTTGGCGCATGGAGAGCTGCCTGTGCGCTACCAAAAACTTTTGTATGTCTGTTCCCTCACACAGCAGCAACCTGCCCGATGCCAACCATCATCCCGACATGGACGCATTTAACAGGTTGTTTCATCTTTTTTATCCCATGCTGGTATTGTTTGCCCGGCGCATGGTGCACGACAAACAGGTGGCAGAAGACATTGTGGCGGAAGTATTTTTCAAATTGTGGAAGCGCGGCATCCGGTTTCATTGCCAGTCTACCGCCAAAGCATTTTTGTACATCAGTACGCGCAATGCCTGCGTCAATCATTTGCAGCAGGCCGGTTTCCAGGCCGGTGTACGTGCACAGCTTGGCTACCTGCACCGTGATGACGCCGAGCAACCGGTTATGACGGAGATCATACGCTCGGAGGTACTGCGCGAAATACGTGCGCTGCTCGACATGCTGCCCCGGCAATGCCGCACCGTGATGCAACTGAGCTACCTCAGCGGCATGACCAATGAAGAAATCGCCAACAGGTTGCAGGTGTCCATCCATACTGTCCGCAACCAGAAAGCCCGAGGCATCATGCTGCTGCGGCGTAAATTGTTGCCCCCTGCCATATTGCCCGCTGATCTGGAAATTTTCCCCTGAACTGCCAAAATGATCTGTTGCGGCCGGAATGGCACACATCAACACTACAATTTTTAATAAGCTGAAAACCCTAAATCGCTGTTACTCAATAGCGACGCTAAAAATTTCATTAATTTTTCCGATCATCGAGAAAGTAACGGGGTGGTGTTGCTATTTGTCCTAATTTTGAACTGCTTCCATACCCTTTGTCAAAAACCGACCGACTACACTCGATGTTGAACTGTTACGCTGCCTACCCGTTAAATTCTGAAGCGCTACTACAGCCTGTTAAATTCTGTGCTTGCAAACCTGTTAATTCTTCTTTTTAAAAAACATTTTAAATGGTGGAGGAAAGTATGTACTCGTATGCTTTGTTAGAGCCCGGCTGTTATTACCTGATACAGGAAAAAGAAGAAGACCCTGTAACACTGATCAAAATAACGGTAGAAACGGATCAATGTCTTTACGTCACACGGTTTGCAGAAAGTCCCGTGCTTGAATGGAAGAAAAAAACAGATGAGATATTCGATATCCTTGAACTGCTGGCAGATGAAAAAGTGAAAGAGTGGGAGTCGGTGTACAACGACAACCAGGATGCTTATTATGAGGAGGATGATGAATAGTGTTAATTATCCCAACCAATCCCGCTGATTAACCAGTATAATCATGTAAATTTAGGTTGTTTACCCCTCCCTTTAACCCTGGGTCATTTTGTTAATGAAGTCATGGTAGCAAGGTTGCATGGCATATGGTAACCTGCGCCTGTTTTCGCGCATTAACTAAATGACACGATTGGCCTTGGTTAAGTGAAAAAGTCTGCTTGCACTTTAACACTTGCCTCACAAACATTTGATACTTTTTTACGTTCATGGTTAATTATGCGTGCTATGATTCAGAAGCAGGACAAGCATGGCCTTACACGGAAATTCCTGGTGATTTGTATTAGCGTTCTCACCATTTTACCCCTGGCCCCACTCATCAACCGGTATATCCCTCCTATCATCGTTGGTAACTGGAATCTCGATCTTACTATTTCTATCCTATTGGCCGGCGCCGTTACCTGGCTGGTGTTGCGGTTGTTTCATTTCCTGATCATACCGGCCGTTGGTATGCTCATCCTGGTGTTGTTGTACAACCAGATCAACAATGGCTATGGTTTTGGCCGTATGATCAATGATTACAAAACCATGGTGCAAAACAACTGGGGCAAAAAAGAGCAAAAAGAAATTGACCTGGTGGTAACGCCTACGTTTTTTGAAGGGCCGCTTACCAAAACCACGCGCGCCCTGCAATCGAAAGTGAATTATAAAGATTCATTGGTAAGAAATTTTGCTGTGCAGCACTCGCTGGAAAATTTTGACGAATACCATTCGAAATACGGGCAGATCGTACGGCAGTTGTCGCTGTTCAAATACATCAATTCCAATTTCAAATACGTGTCAGACTCCGAGCGGGACGAATATTTTGCTACGCCCACCGAAACCATCCTGAATGGCCTGGGAGGTGATTGCGATGATCATACCATACTGATGGTGTCGGCTATGAAGGCCATTGGAGCGCGTTGTCGCATGGTATTGACGGATGGACATCTTTACCCGGAATTGTATTGCGGCGACCAGAAACAATTTGAAAAAATGCAGCAGGCTATCATTCACCTCTTTGGCAATGAAGCCATCGACAATATGTATTATCACGAGCAGAACGGCCAGTTCTGGATCAACCTGGACTATACGGCGCGTTATCCCGGCGGCCCGTATGTGAGCGAAACGGCGTATGCCATTATAAACCTGTAATTGCCTGATGATTCAAGTTGCATGGACCGCGGACCCACGGGAGCTTGCCTGTGCCATTTAGGAATTTGCTTTCCCGTTGGCCTTTCACATCCGGGCGCTTGCTACTTACCCATCTACCTTTCTCATCCCCCGTGTGATTCCCTTGGTGAGGTACCCGCAGGTGGCAATGATCAGCGCTATTACCGAAGAGATGTAATACACCAGATAATTATCGGTAACAGAGGAAATGTGGTCAAGGTAGTATTCGAAAATGTAGATGATGATATAAGTGCCGTATTCAAACAGCAGCGCCGCATAAATAAACAGGAGTCCCTTTTCACGGCTGGTATGCGTAATTTTCTGCAGGTACCAGATAATTTCCCATACAATCATTATCAATACAAGCGATAGGCCTATTGCCATGGTGTATTTCAACGAATCGAAATGCAAGCCGCGAATGAGCAGGTTCACCAGTTCCACAGTGGTGAATGCCAGCAACCCGATCCCGGCAAATTTTTTAATGGCAGGAGAAGAAGTGGTGATGTAAAAAATCGCCATAACGGCCGGCATGTCTAAAATATTGTACACCAGTGTGATGGTCGCTGCCGTCTCCCGGGGAACAGGACATACCAGCAGCACGTTTACCAGTCCGCCGGCCAGCCAGTACAATGCAAAGTACAGGAATGGTTTGACCGGCCATAATTTCTTGAGCAGCAATATGGCCACGGGTACGAAATAAGCTACCACCGCAACCACGGACACAATATTGAATAAAATACTTTTCACGTTGGGCGTTGTTGTGTAAAAATCGCTTGAAAGGTGATAAATATTGTCCGTATACCACTATTTCAGGTAATAGTACTTTAGCTGCTTTTTGCATAAAATACGAAGGGATTACGGTTTTCGCGAAGGGTAATACTTGGCCCGGAGACGCGGAAAGCCTGGCAATCCGGGTGTCGCAACGGACAATGCGTCTCCCTCCGCGCCTCCGCCCTTTTAACCATTCGCCATTTTTGTCCCGGAACGGAAACCGGGGACTTACTATATTTAAACCTGTCCCAACTTTCAAAACCACCCGATATGCGTTTGACCCTTACTGTTGTTGTACTTTTCTTTTTTACGGTTTCCCGACCCTTTGCCCAAACCGGCCATTTGCCGAATGATTATCTCACACCGGCTTTTCATGAAGGCCGGCGGGAGGCATTACGGGCCATTATGCCGCCCAATTCAGTGGCTATTGTGCCGGCCTACCCGGTGCGCAATTTTTCCAATGATGTGGACTATGTATATCACCAGAACCCGGACCTCTACTATTTTACGGGCTACAAGGAACCGCATGCGCTGCTGTTCATTTTCAAGGAACCCCAAACGCTGCCCAATGGCATTACCTGCAAGGAATTGTTTTTTGTTCAGAAACGCAATGCCCTGGCTGAACAATGGACCGGCAAACGACTGGGAAAAGAAGGCGTAAGAGAAAAACTGAAGATCGAACATGTGTACAATGGAGAGGAGTTCAAAGATTTCAAGATAGACTTTGCCAAATTCGACAAGCTATTGTTCAACAACCTGCCCGAAGACGTATATAACGATCCCCGCGACCGTGCCGACCTCTACGACCTGCTGCAACAATTGCGCAAAAAAGCGGCCATACCGGATAATTATGAAAACGAACCACGCTTTGGCACCGACCTGTACCTCGAACTTACCGGTTCATTGCGTGAAATAAAGACCGATGAAGAAATGGTGCTGTTGCGGAAAGCAATAGAGATCAGTTGCGCCGGGCAGAATGAAGTGATGAAGGCCATTCAACCCGGCATGAGTGAACGGGAAGTGCAGGGCATTCATGAATTCGTACACAAGAAGTATGGCGCAGAATGGGTAGGCTATCCTTCTATTGTAGGCGCCGGTAACAATGGATGCGTATTGCATTACACCGAAAACGATGAGTTGCATATAGAAAACAGGCTGGTGCTGATGGACGTGGGCGCCGAGTATCACGGCTACACTGCCGACGTAACACGCACCATACCGGCCAATGGCAAATTCACCCCGGAACAGAAAGCCATTTATGAAATCGTATACCAGGCGCAGGAAGCAGCGTTCCGCCAGTGCAAGGAAGGCAGTTCATGGACAGAACTGAACGCCATTGCCAAAAACACAGTGGCTGAAGGACTGATGAAACTGGGTATTATTAAGAAAGCATCGGAAGTGAACCGTTATTTCCCGCATGGGCTTGGCCACCACATCGGGCTGGATGTGCACGATCGGGGCAGTTATAACAAACTCAAAAAAGGAATGGTTATCACCATCGAACCGGGCATTTATATTCCAGAAAACAGTCCCTGCGATAAAAAATGGTGGGGTATAGCCGTGCGCATCGAAGACGATCTGCTGATCCGCGAACACGATTATGAACTGTTATCGGCTGCTGCTCCGCGCAAAGTGGAAGACATAGAGAAAATGATAGCGCAAAAAAGCGCTTTGGACGATTTTATACTCCCACCCTTGAAATCCGGAAAGAAAGGATTTTAAGGCAGCAAAAAGGCCGCGGGACGCAGGTGTCAGGGGGATTCATGATAACAGGACCCACCTGGAAGGCACTTGTATTGCGCCTGCAATTTTGCCGTCCCGGGAGATTCAGGATAACAGGACCTCCCGGGTACCTGCACCCCGCTGCCAATGCCCCGCCACCCGCCACCTAAGGGTTAACACGTACATTTCCCCGAAAATTCTACTTACAAATCCTGCTGCTTTTCGTAAAACTACCAGCAAGCTGTGGGGATTATTGCCCATATGGCAAAGCCGGTTCTACTATGCTATCCGTAATATCTGAAGGTTTAAAAACGGGCAGAAATGCTCTACCAGCGGCGGTTTCCGGGGATTATTTTTGTTGTTGTCAATTGATCCGATATTCTACTGAACCCTCCCATTAATCAGCAACCTTTCCAAATCCAATATCAATAGAAGAACAGACCATTATCGGTATCCTGACGATCTTGTCCTTGCCTGAGATTTCTATCTTAAACCAATAATTGGCCTTATCCTATGAAAACAAGCGACAAGCAGGTCCAATATCCAGTAGTAAAACCAAAGGTTCCAATGCTATGAAAAACCCGGTCGATATCCTGAAAACCCGTACCATTACTTAATTGCTTACAGAATCCAATACCTTTGAAGTAGTAAGTTTATGTTGGTAGGTCGACTGAAAAAATTAAGCCCTTGCCGGTTTCGGCGAGGGCTTTTGATTGATGAGCGATAGTCGCAATTATTTGCTTCCCTGGATGGCACCTGTCTGTGAGATTCCCTGCAAACCCACCAGGCACCATAAGCGTACGAATCGCATACGCTTCCCAATCTCCATAAACTGAGTTTTTTCAAAGGGACACTCAGGAAGCGGTTTATGATGATTACTTTTACCCATCGGCCTGCGCACCATCTTATTGAATTATCCGATAGATTTGTTGGTAAACCCTGATTCTATGACTGTCCGCGTTGCATTGCTGCTTCTTTTATTCACTTCGCTGAACACCGTTACTGCACAAACTATTACCCTGCTGACCAGTGGTACAAAGACTTCGCTGCGCGGCCTGAGCGTAGTGAATGACCGCATAGTGTGGGTAAGTGGCAGCGGAGGAACGGTAGGTCGTTCAACAGATGGCGGCCTCACGTGGAAATGGATGCACGTAAAAGGATTTGAGCAAAGGGATTTTCGCGATATCGAAGCATTTGATTCCAGCACGGCCATAATCATGGCCATTGCCGAACCGGCTCAGTTGTTAAAAACAACTGATGGCGGCGAAAACTGGCGTATAGTCTTTACCGATAGTACCCAGGGCATGTTTCTTGATGCCATGGATTTTTACGACCGCAAAAATGGCATTGTGGTAGGCGATCCCATTCAATCGAAATTTTTTATTGCGAGAACAAGCGATGGCGGCGATACCTGGACGAAAACACCAGCCGTGATGCAATCCAAAGCAGTGGAAGGCGAAGGATGTTTTGCGGCCAGCGGCAGCAATATTCATTATTTCCGCAACAATGATTTTTTGTTTGTAAGCGGCGGGCCGGTAAGCCGCCTGCACGATGATTCCGGCGGGCGCGTGCTGCCGCTGCTACAGGGGAAAGAAAGCACCGGCGCCAATTCCATTGCGGTGCGTAACGGCAACAGCACCAGTAATCATTTTATTGTAGTAGGCGGTGACTTCGCCCATCCATCCGACACTACCCGTAACTGTTATATCACCCGCGATGGCGGCGCCACCTGGATACGGCCCACTACCCCACCGGGCGGTTACCGCAGTTGCGTTATTTATCTTACCAATAAAAAATTGCTGGCATGCGGGCTCACCGGTGTAGATATTTCCGAAGACAGGGGACTGAACTGGCGGCCTATTTCCTCCCAAAGCTTTCACGTATGCCGCAAAGCCAAAAAAGGAAAAGCCGTATTCCTGGCAGGAAGTGACGGGAGAATTGGCAAACTGGCTGAATAGGCAATAAAGAATGCAGCCCCTGCTTATACAACATGTAGCAGCCTGCTCCGGGTTTTGTTCGGCTTAAAAAGCTGTTTTTTCAATATGAAGCAGCCTGCTCCGGAAAGCAGGGCCTACCGCATTTGGGCTTCCTACTTCTTAAACATGAAATACACCGCTCCCAGCAGAAATGCAAAACTCACCAGGTAACGCCAGTGAAAAGGTTCGCGCAGGTAGAAGATGGCAAAACCCGCAAACACCACCAGGGTGATCACCTCCTGGGTCATTTTCAGCTGAAAGCCGTTGAACCCGTTGGCAAATCCCCAGCGGTTGGCTGGCACCATCAGGCAATACTCAAAAAAAGCAATGCCCCAACTGATCAGTATGGCCTGCCACAAGGGTATTCCCTTATGCTTTAAATGTCCATACCAGGCAAAAGTCATGAAAATGTTCGAAGCAATGAGAAGAAGAATGGTACGCATATAAAAAGGCCCATTAGCGGGTGTGCTAACGAGCCGCTGCGCAATTTAGGAGTTTTTTGGATCATTCATACATTCCCGCAAAGCAGATTGGCACATTTATTTTTGGTATTTTACATGATAAAACATACGACCATGATATCCAGCAAAATTGAAGCAGCTTTGAATCGCCAGATTGACCTTGAAGGATATTCCTCCATGTATTATCTGGCTATGGCTTCGTGGTGCGAGGTAAAAGGATACAACGGGGTGGCCAAATTTTTATACCACCACTCCGACGAAGAACGGATGCACATGCTGAAGCTTTTCCACTACATCAACGACCGCGGCGGACATGCATTGGTGCCCGGACTGGAAAGTCCTCCCAAAGACTTTAAAGACATTCACGAAATTTTCGAGATCGTTCTTTCGCACGAAATCAAGGTTTCCAACGAAATCAATGCATTGGTTGAACTGTGCATCCAGGAAAAAGACTACACTACTCACAACTTCCTCCAGTGGTATGTAACCGAGCAGATTGAAGAAGAAACGCTTGCCCGCAACATTCTCGACAAGCTGGCGCTCATTGGCGAAGACAAGGGCGGTATGTACCTCTTCGACCGGGACCTTGGTTCCATGCAGGTGGAAGATAGTCATTGAATAAAAAATGCTTCAGGTTATTCCTGAAGCATTTTTTTTATTGTAGTGTCGTTATGCCTTCTCATTAATTCAAATTCCGGAAGTCTACCGGCACCAGTTTGCTCACGCCCGGTTCCTGCATGGTAACGCCGTAAATAACGTCCACAGCGCTCATGGTCATCTTGTTGTGGGTAACGATGATGAACTGGCTTTCTTCGCTGAACTTGCGGATCATATTGGTGAATTTACCAACGTTGGCATCGTCCAGCGGCGCGTCCACCTCATCCAGGATACAGAAGGGCGCGGGCTTGATGAGATAAATGGCAAACAGCAGCGCCGTTGCGGTGAGCGTTTTTTCTCCACCGCTCAACTGCGTAATGGAAGAAGGACGTTTTCCTTTGGGCTTGGCCATGATCTCGATGCCTGTCTCGGCAAGGTTTTCCGGGTTTTCCAGGATCATGTCGGCCTGGTCATCTTCGGTGAACAGGGCCTTGAACACTTTCTGGAAGTTCTCCCGCACTTTGTTGAACGTATCGAGGAATTGCTGGTTGGCAGTAGCCTCCACTTCCTGGATGGTTTGCATGAGGCTTTCCTTGGCGGTTACGAGGTCGTTCTTCTGGTCGAGGATAAACTCGTAACGTTTTTTCATTTCCTGGAACGCTTCGATGGCGGTGGGGTTCACTTCGCCCAGGTTTTCCAGGCGCTTCTTCATGCGGTCGCATTTTTCCTGCAGTTCTTCAACGGTAGCGTCGGTAGTGCGCGTCTCGTCGATGATATCGTCCAGGTCTATGCGAAACTCCACATGAAGGCGCTCTTTCATGCCTGCCAGTTTCAGCTTCAGTTCGTTCAGCTTGTCTTTTATTTCGTTCAGCAGGTGTTCTACCTGTTCTTTTTCCTTGGTTTTGTGGCGCAGTTCGCTTTCTTTTTCATTCAACGCATTGCGCAGGTTGTAATATGCCTGGTCAGCTTCGTTGAGTTTCTTTTCTTCTTCGTCTTTTCTTCTGAACAGCTCTACCAGCATATTCTCTGCCTGCTGCAGGCTTTCTTCGCTTTCAGTAATGCTTTCCAGGGTTTGCTTCAATTGCACCGCATTGGAATCAACCTGGTTGCGCAGGTCGTTCAACTGGTTGCTCTTAAAGGTCAGCTCCTGGGTAAGCGAATTGATCCGGCTGGTCTGGCGCGTTACCTGCAGGTTGAATTCATTATACGTTGCCAGCACATTGTTGTATTCTTCTTCGGCAACTTTATATTCTGATTCAACGGCATTCAGCTTTTCACGCAGTTCGTTCAACTGGTTTACCAGCTGCGACCACTCGTTGCGGGTACCTTCCACTGCAGCGGCCGTTTGTTGCTGTTGTTGCTGCAATTCTTCCAGGCGATTGCGGGAAGAAGCCTGCATTGCATGGAGGTTTTCGATTTTATTTTCCAGTGCAAACACGGCATTGGTCAACCGGTTGATGTCTTCCTGCGCCTGTTTGATGGCCGTTTCTTTCAACTGCTCATTGTAGCCGATCACTTCGTTGTGTTTTTCCTGGATAGCCTGTTTCAGGTTTTGCACTACGGCTTCCTGGGCTACTATTTCTTCGTGCAGTTTTTCAAGGTTCTTCGCACGACCGATTTTCTTTCCTTCAAACAATCCTACACTGCCACCGGTGAGCGTGTACTGGCCTTTTACATATTTGCCGTGCTTTTCCAGCACAATGGCACCATTGCTGTTCTCCAGCGCGTCTTCATTTTCTGCAATAAACACATTGCCCAACAGGTATTCTGCCAGTTGACGGTATTGATCATCCACTTCAATTACGTCCATGGCAGGAATGGTACCGGCCGGCCAGTGAACGATTTCTACTTTTGTTTCTGTGGGCGCTTCGTCGCTTTCATCCGTTTTATTTTCCACTTCTACCTCTTTGCCGGACTGCACGCGTACGAAGGAACGTCCATTGATTTTATCGAGCAGGAAGAAATTGGCCTTGCCTTTCTTGTGTTCGTCCAGCAGGTGAATGGCCTGTAAACCTTCCTGCAGGTTGTTTACCACATAGTAGTTCAGGTAAGGCTCCAGCACATTTTCCACTGCCGCACGGTATTCTTCCTTAACGTAAATGATGTCTGATAATATGGGCGCCGTATGATTCCAGGAAGGATTGTTGTGCAGGAATTTCACGCTTTCGGGATAACCTTCCATGGAGTCGATAAGGCTTTTCAGGAGGTCGTGCTCGTTCTTTTTGGCGTCGAGACGACGGCTTTCTTCAGCCAGTTGCTGGCGCAGTTCTTCCAGTTGTCCCTGGGTTTGCAGAATCTGCTCCCGGGTACGTTCATGGTGTTCCTGTAATTGCCGCAGGTCGGTACGGCGGTTTTCCAGTTCTTCTTCTTTCAGTGTTTTTTCTTCTTCCAGTTGTTTCAGCTGGCTGTACCGCAGTTCCTGTTCTTCCTCGATCTGTTCAATGGCGCGGGTGAGGTTCTGTATAGAAGTGTCAGCCACAGCCACTTTCTTTTCTGCTTCAAACTGGTGGCGCTGGATGTTGAGGTTTTCGCTGCGCAGTTCATCCACGTACACGCGTTTTTCGTCCAGTACGGCACGTTTGCTGTCAACGGACGCTTTCAGCGCTTCCAGTTGTTCTTCGAGGCCGGCCAGTTTGCTTTTTTCTTCTTCAATACTCTGGCTGGTGAAGGTGATGCTTTCTTCCAGGCCTTTCAGCTGTCCTTCGCTTTTATCGAGGAACTCCTGCAGGTTCGCTTCTTTTTCCTTGAGGAAATTGAGGCGTTGGGTGGCCAGGTTTTTATCGTTTTCGCGGCTGCGAAGGGTTTGCAACAGTTCATTGAATTCCTGCTGCATCGATTGCAGGGCGCGTTCTTTTTCAACAAAGCCTACTTTTTCCTGTTCAATCGCGGCTTCATCATTGGCAATTTCTGCCTCCAGTCGCACCTTGCGGTCAGTTTCCTGCTCTGCCTGCGTGTTCAGTTCTTTGTACGTGAGATTAAAACCTTCCAGGGCAGCCTTGGCCAGTTCAATGCTAAGCTCGCGGTATTCTTTCTTGATTTCGTAATACTTTTCTGCTTTTTTCGCCTGGTTTTCGAGGCTTTTCAACTGGTTGTTGATTTCAAAAAGCAGGTCTTCGATGCGGGCCAGGTCCTGTTCGGTGGCGTCGAGTTTTTGTTTTGCTTCCTTTTTGCGCGTTTTGTAGATAGAAATCCCGGCAGCCTGTTCCAGCATGCGGCGGCGGCTGTTGTCCTTGTCCTTGATGATGTCGTCCACCATGCCCAGTTCAATGATGGCATAGCTGTCGGTGCTCACGCCCGTATCCATGAAGAGGTTCTGGATGTCTTTCAGGCGGCACTGCACATCATTCAACCGGTATTCGCTTTCGCCGCTTTTGTAGAATTTGCGGGTTACGGTTACGGTGTTGAATTCTGTTGGCAGCAGGTTGCGGGTGTTTTCGAAAGTGAGACTCACTTCCGCCAGGCCGCTGGCCGAACGGGTTTTAGACCCGTTGAAGACCAGGCTTTCGAGGTTTTCGCTTCGCAGGTGACTGATCTTCTGCTCCCCGATTACCCAGCGAATGCTGTCTACAATATTACTTTTCCCACAGCCATTGGGCCCGATAACGCCGGTAATGCCTTCGTCAAAATTGAGAACGGTTTTGTCGGCAAAACTCTTGAATCCTTTGATTTCTAAGCTCTTTAATCGCACGGGTCAGATTTTTAGGAAACAACAAAATTAACATTACAGGGACACAAAATAGTATGGGGAATGGTAATGAAATGAGAAAGTTGTTAACGCGTGGGGAAAAAATCTTGGGGAGGGAAAGGGGGAAGAACAGAGGGGGAAAAAAGGAAGGAAGGGTGTCTGGGAAGAAGAAAAATGGGGGGTAATGAGAAGAGACTGAAGGAAGAAGGATGATAAAATGGGCGCGTATGGGGGATCGCGGGTGCGTTGGAAAAAGAGGAATGAAGATAGAAAGCTGCCAGAAGTATGGATGCAAGAAAGGAAAAGCGCCAAGGTGAGCGTTTGGAGGTGCCGGGGGAACTTTGGAATGAGGGACGAAAACAAAACTGTGCCACTTCACCACACTTCACTTATACATCACTGTTATATAACTTCCTGAAAAAGTCCAAACCGCAAACCGCCTTTTTGTAAATAATCAACTTTTTGTCCGTAATGCATACCCTAAGCAACAATATTTTGCCGGATGAAACAATAATTGTTATTTTGACACGAAATCGGCCGGACGCAGGTTTCAGGATAATTTCCACAACATCCGGCCAGACCCGGTACCATTGCTCCGGGGATATTGTTCTACCAGATTGCCGGTATGAAAAAAGAAAATTTTGTAATTGGTGTAGACTATGGCACGGACTCTGTCCGCTCTGTAATTGTCAATGCAGGCAATGGTGAAGAAGTAGCCGCTGCCGTTTTTCATTACCCCCGCTGGAGCGAAGGTCGCTGGTGCCATGCAGCCCGTAACCAGTTCCGCCAGCATCCCCTCGATTACCTCGAAGGCCTGGAACAAACCATCCGGCAATGCCTGCAACAAGCCGGCAAAACAGTGGCCGCCAACATTCGCGCCATTTCCGTAGACACCACCGGTTCTACCCCCGTGGCCGTAGATGCTTCCGGCACGCCACTGGCCCTGCTTCCGGGTTTTGAAAATAATCCTAACGCCATGTTCGTACTGTGGAAAGATCATACCGCAGTACAGGAAGCGGCCGACATCAACGCGCACGCTGCAAAATATAAAGTGAACTACCTGCAATACGTGGGCGGCATCTATTCTTCTGAATGGTTTTGGGCCAAATTGTTGCATGTACTGAAAACGGATGAAGCTGTACAGAAAGCCTGCTATTCGTGGGTAGAGCATTGCGACTGGATACCCTTTGTGCTGACCGGTGGCAAGGACGTGAAAGCCATGAAACGCGGTGTATGCTCTGCCGGACACAAAGCCCTGTGGGCTGCCGAATTCGGGGGCCTTCCGCCCGATAGTTTTTTTGCCGAATTACACCCCTTGCTGAAAGGATTTACCGAAAGACTTTTCAAAACTACCTACACGGCAGACAAACCTGCCGGAAACCTCAGTGAAGAATGGGCAACACGCCTGGGATTGTCGCGGGAAGTGGTGGTTGGCGTTGGGGCCTTCGATGCCCATATGGGCGCCGTGGGCGGACAAATTGAACCCTATCATCTCAGCAAGGTGATGGGCACCTCTACCTGCGATATGCTGGTAGCGCCCATGGACGACATGAAAGATAAACTGGTAAAAGGCATTTGCGGGCAGGTACCCGGCTCCGTTATACCCGGCATGATGGGCATGGAAGCAGGTCAATCCGCTTTTGGCGATGCTTACGCCTGGTTCAAAAATCTTGTAGCCTGGCCCCTGCAGCAGGTATTGCCCCTCCTGCCGGCATTCAACAATGAATCCATAGCAAAAGCAATTACTGACGCAACCAACAAATTGATACCCGAATTAAGCCGGCAGGCATCGCAACTGGGCTGGGATGAAAACAGTGAGCTGGCTGTTGACTGGCTGAATGGCCGTCGCACGCCGGATGCCAACCAGTTACTGAAAGGCGCTGTTACGGGTTTAAATCTCGGCAGCGATGCGCCGCGCGTATTCCGCAGCATTGTAGAAGCCACCTGTTTTGGCGCACGTGCGATTGTAGAACGTTTTGGGGAAGAAGGCGTGCCTGTAAAAGGATTGATCGGTTTGGGCGGTGTGGCGAAGAAATCACCCTTTATTATGCAGATGATGGCCGATGTAATGAACATGCCGATCCGTATTCATCGCTCCGAACAAACCTGTGCACTGGGCGCCGCTATGTTTGCAGCCACTGCCGCAGGCTTGTATCCCAAAGTGGAAGAGGCTATGCAAGCCATGGGACAGGGATTTGATGCCGAATATCATCCTGACAAATCCATGAGCGCATTGTATGAAAAGCGGTATGCAAAGTATAGGCAATTGGGCAGTTTCCTGGAGGGCATAGTAAAAGCATGAGCGCCAGCTTGCATTGACAGCAACCCAACCACATTACCCTAACAATTGGAATCACACACCATGTCAAAATACATTCACATACAGGAGGAGTGTTACCGCGCCAATATGCAATTGCCGAAGCTGGGCCTGGTATTGTTTACATTCGGCAATGTAAGCGTGGCAGACAGAGACCTGGGCGTTTTTGCCATCAAACCCAGCGGCGTGCCGTATGAAGATTTGTCGCCGGAAAAAATGGTGATCGTTGACTTCGACGCGAAAGTGGTAGCAGGCAAACTGCGCCCCAGCAGCGATACCAAAACACATGCCGTGTTATACAGTCACTGGAAAAACATTGGCGCCATTGTGCATACGCACAGTACCTACGCCACTGCCTGGGCACAGGCGCAACGCGATATCCCTCTTTATGGCACTACGCATGCAGACCATAACACCGTTGATATTCCCTGCGCCCCTCCTATGGCCGATGACCGCATCAGCGGCGATTATGAATACGAGACAGGCTGGCAGATACTCGACTGTTTTAAGGAAAGAAAACTCTCCTATGAAGAAGTGGAAATGATCCTCGTAGGCAATCATGCTCCCTTCACCTGGGGCAAAACAGCCGACAAAGCCGTGTACAATGCGGCCGTGCTGGAAGAAATCGCCCGGCTGGCCTGGCTCACGCAGCAGATCAACCCGCAGGCGCCGCGATTGAAAGACGCGCTCATACAAAAACACTGGCAGCGCAAACACGGCGAAGGAGCGTACTATGGACAGGAGTATGAGTAAGCATGATGGCATAAGCAAATCCTCAACAATAACAATATCAACAAAGCAATTCCCAATCGACTATGAGTTTAAAACATCTCGAAGCGTGGTTCGTAACCGGAAGTCAGCATTTGTACGGCGAAGAAACTTTAAAGCAGGTAGCAGAACATTCAAAAGATATAGCACGGGCCTTGGATAATGCGCCATCCATCCCGGTAAAAATAATTTTCAAGCCGGTGGTAAAAACGCCGGAAGAAATTGTAGCCGTGTGCAAGGAAGCCACGCACACGCCCAACTGCGTAGGCATCATTGCCTGGATGCATACTTTTTCGCCCGCTAAAATGTGGATCAACGGGCTGAAGGCTTTGCAGAAACCTTTACTGCATTTGCATACCCAGTATAACCGCGATATTCCCTGGAGCAGTATCGATATGGATTTCATGAACCTCAACCAGTCTGCCCATGGCGACCGCGAATTCGGGTTCATGATGACGCGCATGCGCCGCAACCGCAAAGTGGTGGTGGGCCACTGGCAGGACCCCGAAGTGCAAAACAATGTTGGCGCCTGGCTGCGCGCAGCCTGTGGCTGGCACGACTGGCAACAAGCCCGCTTCTGCCGCTTTGGCGATAACATGCGCCAGGTGGCCGTAACAGAAGGCGATAAGGTGGAAGCCGAAATGCAATTCGGTTTCTCCGTAAATGGTTATGGCGTGGGCGACCTGAAAAAAGTAATTGACGATGTAAGCGATGCCTCCGTCACCAAACTGGTGGAAGAATATGAAGAACGCTATAACGTAGTGCCTGCCCTTCGCAAAGGAGGTGAACGCCATCAATCCCTGCGTGATGCCGCACGCATTGAAGTAGGCCTGCGGCATTTCCTGGAATCAGGTAATTTCAAAGGCTTTACCGATACGTTTGAAGACCTGCATGGGCTGGTGCAACTGCCCGGTATTGCCGTACAGCGGTTGATGGCCGATGGTTACGGATTCGGCGGCGAAGGCGACTGGAAAACAGCGGCCCTGGTACGCGCCATGAAAGTAATGTCCACCGGTTTGAAAGGGGGCAATTCGTTCATGGAAGATTATACTTATCATTTTGATCCGGATAACCAAATGGTGCTGGGCGCCCATATGCTGGAGATCTGCGAATCTATAGCAGATGGTAAACCTTCCTGCGAAATTCATCCGCTGGGCATCGGCGGCAAAGCCGATCCCGTGCGACTGGTATTCAATTCCGCTTCCGGTCCCGCTATCAATGCTTCGATTGTGGATATGGGCAACCGTTTTCGGTTACTCGTCAACGAGGTGGTAGCTGTAGACCCCATTCAAAGCTTACCCAAACTGCCCGTAGCCCGTGTATTATGGAAGCCCTACCCCGATATGAAAACCGGTTGCGCAGCCTGGATACTGGCCGGTGGCGCCCATCATACCTGCTACAGCCAGAACCTTACCGCGGCACACATGGAAGATTTTGCGGAAATGGCAGGCGTGGAATACGTGCTCATAGGGAAAAATACGAATCTGTACAATTTCAAAAATGAATTGCGGTGGAATGATCTTTATTATACCTTTAAGGGCTTTTAATCAGTAAAAACCCAATCAAATCTAACACCACCCGAACGAACTGCTATGAATAAACTTGTAGCTACGGATTACATCGTATTTGCCCTCTATTTTGTTATTGTTGCTTCCTACGGTTACTGGATTTACCTGAGAAGAAAAAGCCGCGAACATGATTCCAAGGCATTTTTCCTGGCCGAAGGCTCCCTCACCTGGTGGGCTATCGGCGCCTCGCTGATCGCTTCCAATATTTCTGCCGAACAGTTTATTGGTATGAGCGGTGAAGGATTTTTTGTAGGCATGGCGGTATCGGCCTACGAATGGATTGCCGCTGTGGCGCTGATCATCATCGCCGTATGGTTCATGCCGGTTTATCTCAAAAACCAGATATATACCATGCCGCAGTTTCTCAAAACGCGGTACAATGAAACGGTGGCGCTCATCATGGCCATCTTCTGGTTGTTCCTGTATGTATTTGTAAACCTCACGTCCATTCTTTACCTGGGCGCCATGGCCATCAGCGGACTGGTGTCCGGCGCAACGGTGGGTACGCCCGAATTCAATTTCGTGCTGCACATGCTCATGATCGGACTGGCCGTGTTTGCCCTGATCATTACGCTCGGCGGTATGAAAGTGATCGGTTATACCGACGTGATCCAGGTGGCCGTGCTGATCATTGGCGGTCTTGCCACCACCTGGCTGGCGCTGACACTGGTAAGTGAAAAATTCGGACTGGGCAAGGATGTGATTGCCGGCTTTAAAAAACTGATGGAACTGGAACCTGATCATTTCAAAATGATTGTGGAAAAACCGGCCACCACTTCAGCGGTACTGGGCACCGAAGAAAACCTGAAGATTCAAAAATATGTGGTTCTGCCCGGCATTGCCATGTATTTCGCCGGACAATGGATTGTGAACCTCAACTATTGGGGTTGCAACCAGTATATCACGCAAAGGGCGCTGGGCGCTGATCTGCAAACGGCCCGCACCGGTATTCTCTTTGCAGGATTTTTAAAACTGCTCATGCCGGTTATCGTAATGCTGCCGGGAATTGCCGCTTATGTATTGTATAAAAACGGGCACCTGGACAGCTTCAACGGGGTAAAAGACGGCGCCTATTCTGCCATTCTCGCTTATCTTCCCGAAGGGCTCAAGGGATTGTCCATTGCTGCATTAACGGCAGCCATCGTGGCTTCACTGGCAGGAAAAGCGAACAGTATCTCTACCATATTCACACTGGATATTTATAAAAAATACTTTAACAAGGAAGCATCGGAAAAAAAGCAGGTATGGATCGGCCGCGCCACTGTATTGGCAGCCATGCTGCTGGCCGTGCTCTTTACCTGGAACGATACGCTGGGCATTGGTGGTGAAGGCGGCTTTACCTTTATCCAGAAATATACCGGCTTTATCAGTCCGGGCGTCTTTGCCATGTTCATTCTGGGTATGTTCTGGAAACGCACCACCGGCACAGCTGCCGTGGTGGGTGTGATTCTGGGATTTGTACTGGCCGTATTCTTCAATAACTATGCAGTAGATATTTTCGGAAAAGAAACATGGTTGTATACGGCCTACGAATACCAGAAACTGAACAAGGGCGTAACAGAGACCGTTGTTGAAATCCCCTTCCTCATCAATATGGGCTGGTCGTTCTTCTTCACCGTAGTGGCGATGGTGCTGATCAGCCTGGCGGGACCGAAGGTAAACCCGAAAGCATTTGTACTGGATAAGCAAATGTTCAAACTGCAACCCAAAACCATCGCGCTGATTGTGATCACGCTGATGATACTTGTGGCGTTGTACGTACGCTTCTGGTAATACGCTTCCGATAATAATACTAAAGCAGAAAAGTGGAGTTAACCTCCACTTTTCTTACTAATCGTCCTTAACAAGTCAGGCACATCGACAAGTAGTTTAAGACAACCTCGGTTCGCTTTCTTCCCTATTGTCGGCAAGGGATCGTTAGAGGGTACGGATTAAATCATCATGTGTTTTCATACACCTTTGTAGGGCTGGTTTAGCTGGGCTGCCAGCACAATGGCCGTGCTGGTTAAAAAGATCAATGCTGTATGTAGCAGGATATTTATTTCCAATGTAAGCCAGGGAGCCAGCTCACCGCAGGCGCACAAGGATTTGCCTTCGCGTGGCAGCATGCGCACGAGGTATACGGTATAGACGCTGAGGAGCGCCAGCGCCGTAACAAGTGCCTTTAAACGGGTGGCACGCCGCCACAACAGGATGCAAACGATGAGTTGCACGCAAGGCATGGCCCACGATACAATCGCAGCTGCAGCAGGATTTTCCAATCCATGCCTCAATTGCTCATAAAAAGTATGATGAAAGAAAAGCTGACTAATGGCAGCATAGCCAAAGACCAGGAGTAAAACAGCAGCAATTATGTCAGATACGGCACTGCTTTTCATGAAAATTGAGTTTAATGGTGAATGGCACTGTTCAATGACGTCTGGTTTGCCCCTTGAACATATATATAAACGTTATATTGACATTTTATTGCGTGTACGGCTGTCTATTTCTGTTATATCATGGTATACAGGTAGTTTTTACAGGTATATGTTGGTTTCCATCATGCGACAGCGTGTAAATTTTCCTGCACAAACGTTTAAGCATTAAATTGTTAGCCAACATAAAGTTTCAGGCAGCAACTGTTTAAGAATGCAACTAATTAAAGGCTTATTGGGGGCGGTGTAAATTGGTTGAAAAAAACCGCGCTGTTCAAGCATGTAGTTATATGAAAGCTTTTTGGGAGTATACCGGTGATCATTGTGCGCGCATCCTGCCAGGATTCCATTCCAATATGCGAACGGGTTGCGCAGGCACCTGCTCCGTACGTTCGCCCTGGCCCTGCCCGCTATATTGCACAAACAAATGCAGTTGTTTTTTCCTCCGCCAGTATTCGGTATCATAAGAAGGTTCTGACTGGCCTACTGATTGCCGGGTGAGATCGGTGATGGTCCATTTATTTTTTGTGTAGTTGCGGGCGCAGGCTACGGCAAAACGATGATCGCGTTCGGCATCGCGGAAAACCAGGTATGCCTTGCGGCCATCTGCCACCACCTGCGGGCGGGAAATGGGTATGCGCCTTGTTCCGCCACCACTTAAAGAAAAAGGTGTGGTGCGTTGCGACACCTGTTGCACCTTCCATGTTTTACCGCTATAATAAACAAGATGATATTGCGGAACGTTGCTGTTGGCTGGTCGCCAGTAAGTGGCAATTAATGGGCGGCCTTTGTCATCAGTCGTCATGGAAGTGGAATTGATCAGGTCGCTGTTCTGTGGAATGCGAACGATGTACTGCGCATTGGCCGCGTTTATGGGTATCGGTTGTACTTTTCCGTCAGACCAGGTCCAGGTTTGTCCGCCATCGGACGAAGTTGCATAGCACAGGTCGTGGTTGGTAGCCACGTCGGGACTTTCGCGCCATACCCAGCTGATATGAAAATTGCCCTGAGCGTCCACACAGGCCTGCCAGTAGGCGTTGCGCTGCCCTTCCCCATCGATGAGGTTGTTATGCACCTGCACCCATTGCTTCTCTTTTGTATAATAGCGGTTGAGCACCAGGTTGCCCTTACCGGAAGCGCCATCTCTGTAAAGAAATAGCAGGTCGCCGTTGGGTAGCCGGTAAAACTCGGGATAGGTGACCGATGTTTCGTTGAGCGACGTCATGGCCATTTTTTCCGTCAGTTCCAGCGAACCCGGCGCTACGCTGCGGCAATAATTGAGCTGATGACCATGATGGTCCCAGGCCATGTGCAGATAACCCTCGCCATCTACCATGATGCTGATATTATTGTGCGCGTCGTAAATATTGCCGGTATAGGGCGTTTGCTTTACTTCCCAGGTATGGCTTCCCGGGGCGCGTTTGGCGAGCACTACATGACGCGTGGTGTCGTACCACGCTGCATATTGGTACTGTTCATCTGATACCACGGAATTGCGGCGAAATACCACCGTGTTGACGGTATTGCCTGCCCATCCTGCGCCGATTATTGTTTCTGTTTGCGGGTAAACATCAATGCAGTGAATTACCAATAGCAACAGTATGAGCGTGCGCATAGTGTAAGTCTCTTTTCAGCAACGGGTTAAAACTCCACCGTTACATTGATTTCCCTGTAATTGCCCCCTGCCGGTACGATGTACAACAGTTTTTCCTCTTCATCATAATACCAGCCGGCGCGTTTTTCTTCTATATCGGTTTTGGCACCGTTATTCAGCAACTGCCCGAATTCACGTACACGCGAAGGCGCAGCAGGAGCATGAATTTTCAGGAGATACCTTGTTACCGCCGCAGAAAATTTTCCCTGGGGCGCATGCACCTTTACAGACAAACCTCTTTCGGTATTTGATACCTGTATAGCCGTTTCAAGATAATTGCCATCGAGGTAATCAAGGCTTTTGCCATCATCCTGGTAAAATACAAAGCGGCCCTCTCCACCCGGATAAATATCCAGCGTGATGATGTCTGGCTGTTTTTCATCCACGTACTGCATCACGGGCTGACGCGGTATAACACTGCCTGCTTTTACAAACAGCGGAAGATGATCCACGGGCGTAACAATATTGTAGTGTTTACCGCCTTCGTATACTTCATTGGTATAGAAATCGTACCATTTCCCTTTCGGGAGATATACTACCCGCGTTTGTGCGCCTTTGGTCACTACGGGACATACCATCAGGGCATCGCCTAACAGGTATTGATCGGAAATATTGTACACGTTGCCATCATCCTGGTAATCGAGCACCAGCGCCCGCATGAGCGGCAGGCCTGTTTTGAATTGTTGCCAGGCACTGCTGTAGAGATAAGGAATGAGGGTATATCGCAATGAATCGTATTTAATGAAATTGCGCAGCGCTTCTTCGCCATAGTTCCAGGGTTCTTTGTAACCGGGATGGTCCATTCCAAACACCATGGCAATGGGGCTCAGCATACCAAACTGGCACCAGCGCATATACAATTCCGGATCGGCATTGTGTTCAAAACCACCCATGCAATGCGTCCAGTACCCTACCCCACTGATGCCGATGTTCAACCCGGCCTTGATTACCGGCTCGAAGTATTGCCATTCACTGGGCCAGTCGCCGGCAAAAATGAACGGATAGCGCTGGATACCGGCATATCCTTCACGCGTATGGTTCAACCCGCGAATGCCATTGTAGGCCTGAAATTTTTCGAAGGGCGCTTTGGCATAGGCCAGCGGAAACAGGTTGTGCAGTTTGGCAATGTCCTTGCCGGTGGGGCCTGTTTTATCGCTTTCATTGGCCAGTGCGCCAAAGGCACTGCCTTCGTCTGTTTTTACAAATTTTGCCCCGATGGATGCCAGCCGCATCACGCCATGTTCCCACCACCAGTTGACAGAGTTGGTATCAAAGAAGTTCACAAACTCGCCGGGCGCGTCCCCTTCCGGGTAGGTATAACCGAGTTGTCGTGCAGTATCGAGCAGTTTGAGGGTATTGCCATTATCGAACCGGGGGCGCAGGTGTAATCCCACCATACTGAAGTTCATCGCATACAGGCTGTCGAACATGCCTTTGGGGTCCTGGAAGGTTTCCCGCCACTCAAAGGAGGTGGCGCCCTTACCGCCATTCTCGCCAAACAGCCGCCAGGTAGAGTCGAGCCAGAGAATGTCCACCGGTATACCCAGGGCGCGCAGCTTGCGTGCCAGTTCAATTACGTAGGTATCGGAAGTAAGGTGCTCGTAATTCCAGGTGCCGCCGGAGTAAGTGCCTACATGCAGTCCCAACGCAAAACGGGGCAGCAATGGCGCGCGTCCGGTGAGCGCAGTATACTGGCCGAGTATATTGTGAAACTTAGGTCCGTAAATGAAATAATAATCCAGTTCTCCACCCGGGGCTTTGAAACTGTATTCTTCATTGCTGCTATGGCCCATATCCCAGTGGGTGGGATAAGCAGTATGAAAGAAAATACCATAGCCCCTCGTGCTCATAAAAAAGGGTATGGGAGAATAGTTTGCTTCCAGCACATTGTAGGCGCCGATGATGTGCGGTCTGCCTTTGCCGCGGCCCACGTCGAGCGTTAATTTTTTGTGACGCTGGTCCAGGAAGTCCATCCGTTCTCCAAAGCCGAAAAAATGTTCATCGGCCTCCAGCGATTTGGCAACGCCCACGGTATCGCGGTTTTTGTACATGCCGCGCACATCATTGGTGATGAAACGTCCGCTTTTTTCAAATACGGTAAGACTAAAAGGCGTTTTATTGATCCGTAAAATGAGGTCTGATGTGGTAAACTGGAAGAACTCCTCTGCATTCAGCGTTTGCACCATTACCAGCGGCCACCGGTATTTTGTGACCATCCAGGGTTCATTGGCTTCAAACTGTCCTGTCCAGGTGTGACGCACCCGGAACATGGAAGGCGTGCAGAATTCAATGATCACCTTGCTGTTGGTGGTGGTAATATGAAACTTATTGCCCTCCTTGATATAAGCCCCCTGCACATTGCCTACGTATTGCTGGGCCGTAGCAGCATGTGCAAACAACAGTAAGACAAATGAAAAGAAGCTCCTTGCTTTCATCAGGCTATTTGGTTTTAGTATAAAGGGGTAACGGTTGCTGTGCAATATAACTGGAAAATGCAAGAATTAAAACGTTACCACGCCCTGTCAATTATCCGGAGCCTGCTATTTGTTGGGTGTTTTTTTCAATTTATACACTTCTGTACCTGCCAGCAGGAAGCAACCCAGGCCATAATCTTCAAAATCCGGCACCTTATCATAGGTTACCGGCTGGCCGTCTTTGGGTTCTTTTCCTGTTCCCTGCACATACCCTAAAAAGCCGTTGGGATGCACGCAGTCGTTTACCATGGCATTCCATGCCTTGATCACTACAGGTAGATACGTGTCGCGGTCAATCAGGTTGTTGTTGATGCCCCAGGCCATGCCATAGGTAAACAGGGCCGTGCCGGTGAGTTCTTTGCCGCCATAGTGGCCGGGATCGTGCAGGCTGGCGTTCCAGAAACCATCCTCGCGCTGAATAGGCAGGAGGGCCTGCAACATGTGTTTGTAATCCTGTAGATATTCGTCGTAGTGAGGATCTGTTTTGGGTAAAAGTTGAAGGGTGCGCACCAAAGCGGCTACTACCCAGCCGTTCCCGCGACTCCAGTAACAATCTTCGCCATTGGGTGCTGTGTAGGGCGGATCAAAATCCTTGTCGCGCCACCACAGGTGATCTTCGGGGTTGTAGAGGCCGTTGTCGCCGTGTTTGTATTTGGTGTACGCATACATTTCATACATGCGGTTGAAATAGCTGGTATCGTTGTACACCACACCCAGTCGCACAAACACCGGCATGGCCATCTGTAACGCATCTATCCAGTTCCAGTCGTCAATTTTCGGTGAAGCTTTCATGAGATCGATGGAGGCCTTGATGTCGCGGATGCGTTCTTCTTTTTTGTCCATCAGGTACAAATCAATATATGTTTGACCACAGCACTGGTTGTCGGCATTGCGTGTTTGCACACCGCCACGCAAACCCCAGCGATGTTTTTCGCCCCATTCCACTGCATAATCGTAATAGGCTTTTTTCGGATCGATGCTGTACAAAGCCATCAGTCCTTCATAATACACACCGCGGGTCCATATGTTGGATGGACGTTCAATATTGGTGATAATGGATTTTCCGGGATCAGGCCATTTATTCATGAAATAACGGTTGGCCTTTTGCATTACTTTCAATACAGCTTTTTGCTTAGGCAGGCGTTGCGCCTGTGTGCTGGTGATCAGCAATAGTGAGCAAGCAAGCAAAATTACGCTTATACGCAGCGGATGCCGCCAGGCAGCAGTATCAAATAGCAGATTGTTTTTTAACATATGGCGATAACAGTTACAACCTGAAATATAGTATACTATCAAGGCTGCACTGTCCTGAAGCATCCTGATGAGACATTATTTTAGCAAGGGCGGGCCTGCACCTTGTCCGCGAAGGGATTGGAAAAAGAAGCCTGGGAGCATTTTTTCACCGATCAATAGGTACACTGTCCTTGTACAGGCCGGATGAAGAGGCAGGGAGGGGTCCGGACAACCTATTTTGCAATCTCTACGAATTTATTTTTGGCCTTGTTTTTCCGGTGAAATCCGATACCGGTGATCGTTACGCCTTCGGGCACTTCCACACCATAGGTATCTGCCCGCGATTTGCCGTTGGCAGGAAATGAGGCGGAGAACATCAGGTCATATTGCTGTTGGGTGTACCGCTTTTTATTATCTACATGGTAGCCAGCCAGGATGCCGCCACCCCGCAGTACGTTGGCAAAGGTAGAGCCGTCGCTTAACTGAAAATAGACGGCAATAGCGTTCAACTGTACATCGATCGTTTCATTGGTTTTGTTTTCAATGCTGCAATCCACAATGTAAAAATCGCTCTTGCTATCATCCAGTTTCAAAACACTCCCCTGCATTGCTGAAGGGTGATATTGCAATATTTCATGCACACGGAAGATATAATTGCCCATATCGATGGTAGCGAGCGCAGGTGCGTCTACGGCAGCATCAGCCACAGGTGCGGCATTTTTGTTGGCCGGCTTTTCAGGGGTTTCGTCAGAGGCCTGTGTTGCAGTAGCAGGCTCTGAAGTTGCTGTAGCGGTTTCATTGTCGTTGCAGGCAATGAAAAGCACCAGCAGGAAAAATAAAGGGGACAGTTTCATAGATGATTGTTTGACAGGTGCTAAAATAAGGGAACGGCGATGTAGCGAAACTACATAATGATGTAGTGGCTGCTGTTCTATATTTGTCCCATGCACACTACCAATTATTTTAACACCTTTATTGCCGTAGCGGAAGACTGCCCGGTGACCACTGCTGCCATTCCCCCGGACAAAGGCGGAACAAAAACAGTGGCGGGATGGCAATTTGATATTATTTATAACAATCCCTACCAATTCACTTCCGATGATGTGCTTTTTAAAATACATGCCCTGCGGAACAATATTGCCGCCAAAGACATGGCCAAAGAGCGCGAAAATTTTTTTTCCAAAGGACAGGCCTGTCTGCGCTCTTCTCCCCTTGGCAAGCGGTACGGCTGGGGAATACATTGCAATGAAGAGGGTAAAGTGGCGTTATATGCGATGGAGTCTGAAGAATATAAGAAGTTCGTGAAAGACAAAAAGCTGGCGCAGAAAAAGGCAATGCGTTCAAAAAAGGGATAAGGATTTTCATGGCCACAAGTGTAACAAATCATCATGCAACAAGACTACTATGTTGACAATTGATTTTTGATTTCAGCTTAACCCCTTGCCCGTGACAGCCGAAAAATTTCGCGCGCAAATAAAGCGCCTGCACAAGTTTGATATTACTTTGAATTATATCACGTGCATTTTATTTCTGGCAGGTGCATGTTTCTCTTCTTTTATTTACTTAAACATCCTCCCGGGAATGATGGGAAGATATATATTATGCCAACCATGCTCATTGCCCTGGGGGGATATGGATTTTACCGGATTCCCCTGGATTACAAGATTCATGTAATCCGTTCAAGAGCGACCCCCGATGAAAAAAAAGCTGTTATAAAGGAATATACCCTGCACCTGAATGTGAAGAGAATGATAGAGCAAGATAACTACTTCAACATTGTTTACAGGAAGTACTTATTGTGGCCGGTATATCTCAGAATTTATGTACTGGAAGACAAAATTCTCCTTAATGCGCATACTTATTTCGAGTACGGCACGCGAGGGATTATTGATTTTGGCGTAGGCCCAGCCGCAGCAAATCACGCTAAAGATTTTATATCACGTGTCCTGGGTGATTGAATGCAATGTTCATCAATCAATTTAAGAGGAAATCAATATGCATACCGTTTCACGATAGCTTATCCTTTATCTCCTTCCACACCTTTGCCATTACCGGTATGCCTTTTTCCCTGTTTTCTTTCCTCGTCCGTACCACCCTTCCTCCCGGATAGGCTATTTGCTTTTTATCTTCGGCTGTGGACGAGCAATAGTCATTGATAATACCTTCGAGCAGTTTAGTAATGCCTGAGGCCTCGCCAAGTTTCAACATATCAAATGCAATAAACACCTGCGATAACCCATGCTCCGTTTCCTTCTTTGCAATTTCATGTACCGGTAAACCTCCGCTCAGTAAAGCGGCCAGTATGTCGAGCAGCAACGATAAGCCTGCGCCTTTCCAGTAGCCTACAGGCAGCGGACGGCGGGAAGCAAGAATAGCGGAGGGATCATTGGTCAGCTGGCCTTGTACGTCAAAACCACCGTGCACAGACAGCATTTCATTGCTTAACACTGCCAGTTCCATAGCGCCGTAGGAGTATTGCGACATGGCCATGTCCAGCACAATCGCTTCTTCTTTATAAGGCAATCCCATTACCAGCGGATTATTGCCCAGTTTGCTGTCTACAGCGCCCCAGGCCGGCATTAACGCTGTGGTGTTGGTCCAGCCGATAAACACAAAACCGGCCATAGCAGCCTGCCAGGCATATGTACCGCCACGCATCCAGTGATTGGTGTTGGACAGCCCCACACACCCCAACCCATATTGCTGCGCCAACTTCATGGCCGTGTGCGTGGCATGCATGGCATTGAGCGGCCCGGGACCGAGGTTGCCATTCCACTGCTCCAATGCGCCGCAACGCTGCACCAGGGAAGGTTCCGCATCCGGATGTATCACACCTTTGTGTATGTATTCTATGAATCGTGGAAAACGGTACACGCCATGCGTGTAAACGCCATCCAGGGAATTACTGGTAAAGATGGCCGCACATTGCTGCGCCTTTTCGGGTGAAAATCCGTTTTTCACCAGGATGGCTGTAAAGGTTGCTTCCATCTCCTCCACTCCTACCCTGACCGTTTCCGGTAGTAAATGATTTGGTTGCGTCATAAGATTGTTTGCCTTTTAGCACATAAAGCCGGAAGCGCAGGAAGAAGTGCACGATTTCCGTTTCCTGCATCCATGGTGTACAACCTGGTACAAAAGTGGTATTTATCCGGAAAAAGCTGCTGCCTCCTGGTCCGGTGCAGCTAAAAGTAAGCAAAGGCAAGTTACCAATTTTCAGCAGTACGATGATGGGAAATGACCGGGCTTACAGGCCAGTACCACTGGTCTATGGGGTCTGGTTTGGAAGGTGTGTATACTAATTTTTCAGGAAGCAGGTATCGCGCAACAGGCAAACCGGCATTGATGATGCCGGCCGCCACGCAGCGGGCAAGCTGATAGGCGCCATAGGTGTTCACATGCATATCGTCTTTCAACGCCGGGAGCTGACCGTTGGAGGTATTGGCTTCATAGTGCACAAAAGCCTTCACCGATTCTTCAGGTCCAAGTGCTTCATACAAGGCGCTGCTCATGGCATGGAGATCAATCAACGGTACGTTTTCTTCCGCAGCAGTTTGTCGCATGGCTTCCGGGTAATCGCCCAGGCTGTTCACCACCTGTCCATACGCATCGAAGGTCCTGCCGTTCATTGGCGTGACGAGTACCGGCACCAGGTTGCGCATCCGGGCTTCTGTAATATACTCTTTCAGTACCGCTTTGTAATAGGTGAATGGATCGGGATGATGGCGGCTTTCTTTTTCGTCGTTGTGACCAAACTCAATAAACAGGTAATCGCCCGGTTTGGCCATGCTCCAGATTTTGTCCAGTCTTTTCTCTGCTTTGAACGCCAGCAAGGTTTCTCCTGCTTCGGCGTAATTGGCCACCACTACAGTACCTGCCTGAAAAAAGCCCGGCAGCATCTGCCCCCATGCGGCCCAGGGTTCTTCTGCCTGGTCTACTACCGTGCTGTTACCGGTAAGAAAAATCGTGGTAGCATCATTGTTAGGTCTTATTTCCAGGCCGCACACTTTGGGAAGACTATCGTTGAATTCGAGGGTAAGCATATTGTCCCAATGCAGGTATCCCGCTTCATGCGGCCGGAGCCTGATCCTGCTGAGCATGCCCGCCTGTGATGAGCGGATAATGCTGTCTCGTTTGTGTACTGTAAAGCTTTGTTTAATAATCTGCCGTCGTTCCGTGCATACGTTATTGAGCATCAGCCGGCGGCATTCTGCGCGCACGGTGGTGGCTGAAGTTCCCTTCACATCGCCGAGAATAACTTTCACATCATAATTGCCGTCGGGAAGATTTACAGAAAAGAAGAAGGGCTGATCGCTGGTGACGAAATCGCTGGTGATGGCCTTGCTTTTCCTGCGCACCACCGCTGTTATATTGCTGCCCGGATGAAAGCCATACCCGGTGCGTTCGTTATAAATGGTTTCAGGTGTTACTTTGATATACCCTTTGGCGGCACGCCCTGTTCCGAAATCAAACTTATATACTGCCAAATCCGCTCCTGCCTGTGCCATTACCAGTTCCGACATGTTCCATAACATAATTACCAGTAAAGCTGCTTTCATAACGATCACAATTAGTATGGAATAAGGGTACTTGTTACCTTGAATGAGCTTCGACCGCACAAATTCCTGCGAAAAAGCTTTAAAAGTTGAAGGGTACCCGTTCTTTTAAAGAGCTTTGACAGGAACAACTTCGTCCGCAATAGCTTCACTCAACAGTAAAAGAAAAGTATATCTGTTGTTTTGAAAGAACTTTGACAGTACAACATCAACTGCAAAAGTTCCACACATTAAAAAGGCAAAGCTTGCGCCAGCGTTTCGGAATTGCACGATTGTCCTGCCGCTGCACGCAGGCGTAAGCTTTGCCGGACGCAGCTTTGTACAGTGAACCTGCAATCAAAGCCAGGGGCATGTTCAGCGTTTAGGGACTAATTATTACTACTTCAGCGCATGTAATGCATTTTTTTTTCCGGGCAAGGTGTGGAAGGCGCTGATAGCGTGTATGTGGTTTTGAAAGGATGATTGTGTAGGTGCAAAGTTTGTGCCGGGGGCAGTGCGCTTGCTGCCGGGGGCAGTGCGCTTGCTGCCGGCGGCTATCGTATGGACACAAATACACTGAAGTTCTTTGGCACATCCGGCAACCGCCCATCCCCCACTGGCGGCGCCAGCACGGGATTACACTCAAAAGATGCTGCCTGGAAGGGGGTGGTACTGTTTACCCTCCCTTCCAGGCAGCATTGTTGCTGAGGCAATATCGTGCTCCGCCCCCGCCAGCGGGGGATGAACGGTAGATAGATGTAGCAAATTAGCAGTCGCGTATTGGAGGCCGGGAACGGGGATGCGCACGACTGTGGCCGACCCTAATACCCAAAATTCTGATACGCCTTCCGCGCGTTTTCATCCAGCACATTGCCTTTCTCATCCGTCAACTGCACCAGCCAGGCATTGGGCCAGGGACGGAAGGTATAGTGCTCCATCATTTGTCCCTTACCGTTACCATCCTGTCCGTTTACGCCGGCATCATCGTCCGATTTGGGCCAGCGGTTCTGCAGCGGCGATGCCATCTGGTTGTTGTAGATAACACGTTCATACAATATGCCTGCATTGTGCAAGTCTTCCCAGGCGATCCCTTCCGATAAAAACTCACGAGCCTTTTCGTTGTAGATAAAATGAATGAACATGTCTTCTTTGGTAGTAACAGTCGGGATATATCCTTCAGCCTGCGATTCCGTAGTGCCGGGTGTAAAAATGGCCTCCGTAATAGTCATTTTGTTGAAAGAACTTCCATCGGCATTATAGGGAGGCTGCAATTCATCAGGTGTAAGCGAGCCTGCCTGCGGTTCAAATTCGACCAGAACGGTGGGTCGTGATTCACCGGCCTTGTAGGCGGCACGCTGACGCACCACATTAATGTCATTCACTGCAAGCGCATACTGACCCTTACGGCCATACGCTTCTGCACGGATGAGGAAGGTTTCCGCCAGTCGCATCAGGATAGCATCGCGTGTACCCGATTCGGAGTTAAAATTGGCCTCACTGCTGCTGCCGCCACGCATGGGGTCCACATATTTTTTCGAAGACAAATAAATATTCCTGCGGTTGGTGGCCAGTCCCATCGGCGTATTATCTATCCATAAACGGTAATAATATTTACCGGATACCGCCGAACGGATCCAGCGTACCATGAACTGGTATGGCTGGCTCATCACCATGGCAGAATCAAGCGCTTCATCTTTCTGGTTTTCGAGAAACACCAGGGCGCGTTTGCCCGGCGCAGAACGGGGGGGCCAGTTGCCCTGGGCATCTTTCACCACATCTGGTTCTCCCGGGGGATTGTTCGCATTCCACCAGGCAGCGGCATCATCATTCCACCGGTACGAAGTGCCGCCATTGTGTATATACTCTGCCTCAAAGGTCTTATAGTAACGTGAATCATGCACTTTGTCGCGGAAATTATCATATGCCCAGTCGGTAGGCTTGAAGGTCGCAAAAGGACGTCCGTAGGCCATGCTCCTGTTGACGCCTGTCTGATCGGTATAGTTGCCTGTATGGTAATTGCAGGAACGATTGCCGCCGAAACGGCCGCTGTACGCTGTGTTGACATCGAATTGTGCCGACCACAATACTTCGGGGTGTGGATTGGTTTCCGAAACGGCCGGATTGAACAAAGTCCAGTAATCCGGCGCCAGTCCGCCCGGGCCACCTTTTGCGTTGATTACTTCCGTAGCAATATGGATAACGGAATCGAGATCGGTAGCAACATTTCCCTTGTACAACATTTTCAGATGCGGTTTGCTGCTGCCCTCAAAACCTGCTGCCTGCGCCCTGTTCAGGTACAACTTGGCCAGGAAATGTCCCGCTGCCCATTTGGTAACGCGGCCGCGATCGCTTTCCTCCGGCAAATGTTCATAGGCAAAACGCATGTCGGCAATGATCTGCTTGTATACATTCTCCAGTTTTTCCTTGGGAAAATAATAGATGCCATTGTCTTCACGACGGGGCGTGAGCAACAGCGGCACATCGCCCAGTTGATTGGATATGAGATAATAGGCCCAGGAACGCAGGAACAACACTTCTGCTTTTTTCTGCAGTCGGTAGGTTTCATCTTCACCAAACCTGCCGGGACGTACATTTTCAATCACATCCAGCGCAATGTTACAGTTGTTGATATGCGGGTAAGCCCCCATGGGCGCATAGTTGCTGTTGGCTGCACCGAGGAAATTGTTCACATTGGCAGTGATAGAACTCACATCCGTTCCATATCTGCTGGATACCATGCGCGCAAAATCCACATCCACGTGCATATATGCATCTGTTTCCGGTTCAATCAGTCGCGCGCCATTTTCGGCCCACTCGTGTTTTACACGGGCATAGATGTACAAACCGCTGATCAGTGAATTCAATCCGCTTTCATTATTATAAAGGTCCTGTGTAAGCGAAGTAACCTGTTTTTCTTCCAGGAATTTTTTACACGATTGAAAATTACCGGCCAGTACCAGCATCAGTACCGGCAACAATATATAGCTGTAGGTGCGTTGTTTCATACAATTTATTTTATAGGTGAGCAGGCAATCAGAAACCGGCCCGCAGGCCAAATACAATACTTTGTGGCAGCACGGTATTGTTGTTCGTTCCACCGAGCGGCGGGTTGCCCGGCGCTGTAGACGCACGGTGCCATTCAGTATCATCGTCGGGATTGATACCGTATTTCACTATACCCGGACCGAATAGGAAAGGATTCAATACCTGCACATTCAGCACCAGGTTTTTCAAACCTGTCCTGCCGATTTTGTTCGATGGAAAAGCATAGGAAAGACCGATGTTGCGAACAATGCCGAAGGAGCCATCGTTGTACTGCATGGCCGAACTGATATTCTCTACGTTCCCGAAGTTGGGCATGGGCCAGCGGCCGCCGGGATTGTCCCACGACCACACATCATTCTCTACACGGCCATTGCCTCCGTTGCCACCATAGGAACTGCCGGGATAGCCGCCGAAATAGGTTTGTCCCCAGCGGAAGTAGATGAACATGTTGAAGGTCCAGTTTTTATAATTCACCGTATTGGTAATGCCACCGGACCAGTCGGGAATACGTGAACCCAATATCACCAAATCCTGTCCGTCTATTTTATAGTCATTGTTCTGGTCAACTACCCGCACTGTTCCGGGGTAGAACCGGTGATTGCCTGTGGTATTGAACTTTTCCATCTCTTCGAGGTCTTTGGAAGAATAGCCCCAGATGCCGGCAAACTGGTATTGCCGGTATACAGAAGTGGGATAACCTATGAACAGGTTATTGCTCACCATATCTTCCTTGCCATTGACCAGTTCCACAATTTCTTCCTTGTTCTTTGCCCAGTTGAGATCAACCGTCCAGTTCCAGTCGCTGGTCCTGACCGGTGTAACCGACAGTGTGATTTCCACACCCTGGTTTTTGGTTTTACCTACATTTTCATATTTCTCCACATAACCGGATCCGGGCGGCATGGACCTGCGGAAAATCAGATCGGAAGTTTCCTGCACATAGTATTCAAAGGAGCCGGACAGGCGGCCGTTGAGCAGGGTAAAATCCAGTCCTACGTTGGTTTGCGTAGTCTGTTCCCATTTCAGCAGCGGGTTCTTTGCCAGTTGCGGCAGGTAGGCGATGGCGGGCGTGGAGCCAAACACATAGGTATTTCTGCTCAGTGGTCCCGAAGTGGTATATGGACTTACACTGGAATTACCTGTAACGCCATAGCCTATGCGCGGTTTCAATTCCTGTATCCAGGTTACCGGTTGCAGGAAAGGCTCTTCCTGCATTTTCCATGCTACAGCCAGTGAAGGAAAGAAATCCCATTTGTTGCCCGGTGCGAGTACAGATGCGCCGTCTGCCCTGCCCGAAATAGTAAGCAGGTATTTGTCCTTGAAACTGTAATTGGCCCTTGCCATAAAGGAAACCAGCGTGTTTTCTGTAAATTCCGTACGAATGACCGGGTTACCGGAAATATTGGAAGCCAGATCATACCACAAACTAACGGGGTTGGTTAGCTGCCCTGTACTGGAAGTAGCATTTTCCCGGCGCGATTGCTGTGCCGATTGCAGTAACGTAACCCCGAGCTTGTGGTCCTTTCCCAATTGTTTGTCTATATACAACAGGTTCTCCACTACCCACGAAAAATTTTCTTCAGTATAATAGCTGGCTGAATTCACTGCAGAAAGGTGTGGCGTAGCCAGCGGCCCCTTCCAGGAGCCTGACCGGTAGCGGCGGTATTGCGGGCCAAAATTCACCCGGTACCGCAACCAGGGCGCCAGCCTGATTTCCGCAAATACATTGGCCAGCACAGAAGCCGCACGACGTTCATTTTTTGAGTTATCAATATCAATCAGCGGATTCCAGAGGTTGTTGTTAATATTATCACCAGGATTGTACATCCAGTTACCGTTGAGGTCTTTCGGCATGGCAAAAGGAAACATTTCAGCTGCCCGCGAGTACAAATCTTTTGATCCTGTGTTGCTGATATTGTATCCCTGGATGCCATAATCCTGTATAGAGAAAGCGCTCATAACCGAGGTGCCAAGGGTAAACCACCTGGTAGCCGCAATATCGCCGTTGATGTTAACGGTATAGCGGTTAAAATCCTGGTCGCGTTGCACGCCGAGTTGCTTGTAATAGCCCAGTGAAATGGCAATACGCGCCACTTCATTGCCGGCGCTCACAGACAGGCTATGGTTCTGGGTGATGCCCGTACGCGTGGCCGCATCGAGCCAGTCGAAACTCCTGATGTTTCTTGAATTGTAAACGGGCACCATGGCAGGCCAGCCCATGGCCTGTTCTTCAGGGGTGGTGGGACGCATCTTTACCGTGCCATCTTCATTCCATTCATATCCCATCATCACGTTTTCTATAGTAGCAGGATCAGCGGAGCCCAGCATGGTCTGCTTGTCGAGATCGGGATCGGGATACCACATGATGGCCGGTTTATTAAAATCGTCGTTGCCGGGCAAACCGGTTTTATACATGCGGCCGTTGATAAGACTTAAGCGCCAGCGATCGATATATTCGCCGCCATCCATCCAATCAGACAATGCTTTGTAACGGTCAAGAGAAACCGTAGAAGTAAAGTTGATGGAAGTACGGCCTTTTTTCGCTTTGTTGGTGGTGATCAATACCACGCCGTTAGCGCCTCTTGAACCGTAAATAGCGGTGGCGCTGGCATCCTTCAGAATTTCAATAGAGGCAATATCGTTGGGGTTGATATCATTAATGGTGAAGGAATTTACATTCAGCACATTCACAATCGGTATACCGTCCACCACATACAGGGGATCATTGGACGCGTCAATAGAACGATTGCCCCGGATGCGCACTACCGGTAATTCGCCGGGCTTCATGTTGCTCGATACCGCCACACCGGCCGCTTTTCCCTGGATAGCCTGCAGTACGCTTTGCGCAGGCCGTTCGCGCACCGTTTCTGCCGATATGCTTACCAACGAACCCGTCACATCGCTTTTCTTTTGCGTACCATATCCTACTACCACCACCCCTTCCAGCGATTGCGGATCGGCAGCCATTGTCACGGAAACAGTAGTACGGCCGTTCAACCTTATTTCCTGGCGGAGGTATCCCACGGAAGTAAATACCAATGTAGCGTTGCTATTGCGTACACGAATGGTGAAGGAGCCGTCGCTGGCAGTTGCAACGCTGTTGGAGGTGCCTTTTTCCAAAACTGTTACACTGGCCAATGCTGCCCCGGCCGTATCTGTTACCTTACCACTAACCGAAATCTGTTGTTGCGCTAAAAGAGGAGGAGAGAATAATGCAGCCCATAGCAATAGCATAAAGCCACACCGGGCACGCGTGCTTTTTTTCATATAGCAGATTTTTGGTGAAGAATGCAGTTACAATCGAACATGAATTTAGACAGTCGTTATGTCCTGATCATCCTGATCCATCCTGTTAACCAGGGAAAAAATGTATAATCAACAATTAATTTTCGATGCAGCATTTACATATGTGTTACTGTCATTATCACTAACGCACACCTTGTCGACAGAATGGGTTTTCCTGGTTAGATAAATCGATTTAACAAAGTGGAAAACGGCTCAAAATTTAGGGCAGTTGGCAATAATGTAAACTATAGCGGTCAGTCTGCCTGTATCCGTTCGCCGGGAGGCGTATGCACCTTGTTGCATGAATTGGTGCCACCTGGCAGTTCATTTCCACAGGAGGCCATTGGGGAAGAACGGCTATAGCTATTACGAGCGTAAATCAGATAGTGATAGGGAGCGAAGCTGTATATCCTTTTAATTCCACCAGTTCGGAAGACAATTTTTTACTATTCCAGGATGTATGTACGGCCAGCGCTGCTCCCAACGCAGATGCCTGCGCAACAGTGGCAGCATATACTTCATGCTCCGGGAAGGCACAGGCCAGCAGGTGCATATAAAGCGGGTTGCGACCAAAGCCGCCATCTACAAAAATTCTTTTCACCGGGCAATTACGCAGCACCAGCCGGGCGGAGGCAGCCTGCTGCGCCATGATATCGAGCATCAACTGGTGATAAGCGGTTGCATAGTCTTTGAAGGTGGATAAATCCCGTGTTCCAAACCGCGATCCCTGCACCATAGCCGTTTTGCCCGCCTGTTGTTCGTATTGCCACTGGTCGGCGGCCAGACTATGGACCAATTCAGGGTTGAATTGAATGGTCTTATAAAAATCCGGCGATACATTGAAATGCGCCGCCAGTCTTTTTACCTGCTGCTCATGTTCATAACCGGCAAACAGTCGCGAAGCTTTTACCGGCTTGCCGCGATATTCCATGTAACATAAACAATCCTGCTGCAATTCCTCCACGGTTAGCCGCGATTGATTGAACGGATTCAGGCTGATGCACCAGGTGCCGGTGGAAATCAGCAGGAAGGGTTCATTGAATTGCACCAGGTACGGGATCAATGCGGCAGAACTGTCGTGCAGTCCCACGCCCGTACGTACCGCTTCTCCCTCCCACTGTGCATTCATCAGTTGGTCCGATGGATACAAAGGCGCCAGTTTTTCGCTGATGCCTTCCCGGTATAACCATTCATGGTAGTGGTTCTGCGGAAAGTTCCATAGTGCCGTATGGCAGCCAATGCTGGTGATATCGCTGCAGGCGCGGCCGGTAATACAAAAACTCATGTATTGCGGCAGATGCAGGGAATAGTGGATTTTCCGGAAGAGCTCGGGTTGCTCTACCTTAATACGATACAACTGCAAACCGGAGTTCAGACTTCCCAGCACCGGCGAAGCCGTATGCATGGAAAAAGTGAGTTCGCCGCCATATCGCTTGTAGAATTCATCCTGCAACTCCTGCGGATAGGGTTTCAGGTAATTGTACAACGGCGCCACCGGTTTTCCCTCCGCATCGATGTGCACAAAGCTGGCGCCATAGGTGGAAAAGTTCAGGGCCTTCAAACTGATGCCGGGTTGCAGCACCACCTCACGCAAACTTGTACGCACCCAATCGGTCAGGGCGTGCACGTCTTCACAGGCAAAACCGTCTTCGTCTGTTGTTTCGGGCAATTGTACATTTTTTTCCAGCAGCACATTGTATTCCTCATCAAAGAGAAACATTTTCTTGTTGGTCTTGCCAATGTCGAAAATTGCTATGACGGGAGTGGTTTGCAACGTCGGAATGCTTTTATTGACGCGATGTTCAAATGTTAATTAACAGCATTACTTTTTGGTTACAGGTTAGCCATTCACTCATTTACTCACAACCCCGTGGCCACCGCCTTTTCCCCTCTTTCTTTAATCAACTGTTCACGCACGCGGAGATCACGGAAAAGTTGTATGGGTTGCAGCGCAGCGCCTGCGCGCAATCTTGCTTCTGCCACCAGCGGACGCACATCGGTACGATACGCCTGCTGCAAAATTTCCTGCGCCTTCACCACATCATTGGCTTCCTGTGCAGCTGCCAGGGATGGCGTATCTACCAGTAATGCCTGTGCGTAAGCTATCTTGATGGCTTCCACCGACTGCAGCAAATCTTCCAGCGGATCTTTTACATTATGCGAAGCATCGATCATCCAGCCAAGGTCGCTGGTGTGGTTCATGCCACGCGCGTCCATACCTTCTACCAGTTCATTAAAGATGAGGAATAACTGGTAAGGATTGATGCTGCCTACAGTAAGATCGTCATCGCCATACTTGGAGTCGTTGAAATGAAAACCACCCAATTTGCCTTCACTAAGCAACAAAGCAACAATCTGTTCTATATTGGCATTGGGCAAATGGTGACCGAGGTCTACCAGTGTATAGGCTTTTGGCCCCAGTTTGGTGGCATACAACAACGACTGCCCCCAGTCGCCCACGGTCATGGAATAAAAATTAGGTTCAAAAGCCTTGTATTCCACGAATAGCTTCCAGTTGTCTGGCAGTGCCGCGTAAATTTCCTGCAATCCTTCCAGCGTACGCTGAAATGCTTTGCGGAAATTCAACTGTCCGGGAAAACAACTGCCATCAGACAGCCAAACGGTAATGGCATCCGAGCCCAGTTCCATGCCATGTTTGATCACTTCAATGTTGTGATCGATGGCCTGCCGGCGCACCGCTGTATCGGTATGCTGCAACGATCCAAATTTGTAACTCAGTTTTTGCCCGGGCTGGTCCTGGAACGTATTGCTGTTCACTGCATCAAAACGAAGACCATGTTGCGCGGCCAGCGAACGGATGGCCTTTGCATTGGATGGAATGTCCCAGGGAATATGCAAGGAAATAGCGCCACTGCTTTTGTTCAACGCATGGAGCAGGCCTACATCTTCAATTTTTTCTTCCAGGCTGCGCGGTTCACCGCCGCCGGGAAATCGTCCAAAGCGTGTTCCGCCGGTGCCCAATGCCCAGCTCGGTATGGCTACCTGGAAGGCTACCAGTTTTTCCAGGACCTTTTCCACTCCGGGAATGTTTTCTGCTACAAATTCAAACTGACGCTTGTGTTGTTTCAGCAGTTGCTGATTGTGTGCATCAATCTGATTTTTCTCCACGTGCATAGCAATTCGTTTATGGTAAATAAAATACTTCTTTTAAAGGAATGCTTACCGGGGAATTGTCCGGGTTTGTTTCCATAATGTCTTTCATATAGGCCCACCACCGCTGCATCACCGGTTGTTGCGGCAGGTTGTCCAGCGCCTGCGGATTTTCCGCCTTCAACACGCCGAACAGGCTGTTGGTGGTTTCGTCCAGGAAAATGGAATACTCATGAATGCCTGTTGCTTTCAGCAATTGCTCAAGTTCTGGCCACAACGCATCGTGGCGTTTTTTGTATTCTTCTTCAAAGCCTTTATGAAGCTGCATTTTGAAAGCAACGCGTTTCATAACAATGAATATTCCGGGTGATTGTTTATAAATGCGTTTTCCCGGTGCCCGATCCTGCGACACGCACCCTACCGCACAAAAGCTGCCGCAATACCGCCATCCACATTCAATACATTGCCGGTGCTCTTGTTCAGCAAGCCGCCTACAAAGGCAAAGCATGCCAAAGCAATATCTTCCGGTAATATGATTTCATTCAGCAAGGTACGTTTGGCGTAGTAAGCTGGCAACTCTGCCACCGTAATGCCATACGCCTTTGCCCTGCCCTCTGCCCAGGCCCCTTCCCATATCTTGCTGTCGGAAATTACGGCATCTGGGTTTACCACGTTGACGCGTATGCGATCTTTGCCCAGTTCCGCAGCATTCAGCCGGCTCAGGTGCAGTTGCGCCGCTTTGGCCGAACCATACCCGGCATTGTTGGGACCAGACATCAGCGCATTCTTGCTCACAATATTGATCACATCGCCGCCAATATCCTGTTTGCGCATCAGTTCCACGCCTGCCTGCGTTACCAGGAATTGTCCTTTCACCAGCACATCGTATAACAGGTCCCAGTCTTTTTCGGTATGTTCTTCGATGGGTTTGGAAATGGACAAGCCGGCGCAGTTTACTACAATGTCAACACCACCAAATGTTAGTGCCGCCTGGGTAAATGCATGGGCAATATCCTTTGCATTGGTTACATCCAGTACCACACTGGTAAATACATCACTGCCATATTGTTGTTGAAATTCAGCAGTGGCATTGCTCAGCCGGTTGGCGTCGTTATCATTGATGATTACGCAGGCGCCTTCATCTGCAAATTTTTTGGCGATGGCTTTGCCAATGCCACCGGCACTGCCGGTAATGAGCGCAATTCGGCCCGAGAGCGCTTTAGGCTTCGGCATACGTTGCAGTTTCGCTTCTTCCAGCAACCAGTATTCTATGTTAAAAGCTTCCTGGCGCGGTAATGAAGTGTACGACGAAATGGCTTCCGCGCCGCGCATCACATTAATCGCGTTGATATAAAATTCCGCTGCTACGCGTGCCGTTTGCTTGTCTTTTGCAAACGTGAACATACCTACGCCCGGATACAAAATCACCACCGGGTTGGGATCGCGCATGGCAGGACTATCAGGATGCTTGCAACTGTTGTAGTATTCCGCATACATGGCGCGATAGCTTTCAAACTGCGGCGCCAGTTTTTCTTTGAGGGCTTTTATATTGCTGAGGTCTTCAGTGGGCGACAATTCCAATACCAGTGGACTGATCTTGGTACGCAGGAAATGGTCAGGACAACTGGTGCCCATGGGCGCCAGCCTGTCGAGGTCTTTTGAATTGATGAAATCAAGTACGCGGGTGTCATCGGTAAAATGCCCGATCATGCCGCCGGTCTTGGAGCCGTTGGCAATGGCAGAAGAGCAAAAGCCGCGCAACACCGGCGCCAGCGCTGCAGCCTGCGAGAGCCGCTGTTCTTTCGGCAATGCCTTGATTTTTTCACCACCAAAAACAGGTTGCTTCCGCGCCTGTTCTTCGATATATTCCGCACAACGTTCAATCACTTCCAGCGTATTCACATAACTTTCGTAGGCCGTATTGCCCCAGGTGAACAGTCCATGCGAACCCAGCATGATGCCGCGAATGCCCGGATTGGCTTCGAGACATTGCAGCAATTTCAACCCAAGATCAAAACCGGGCCGCTGCCAGTCGACCCAGCCAATGGTGCCGCCAAACAATTCCTGCGTAATGCGTTTGCCGTCTTTGGCGGCAGCAATAGCAATGGCGGCATCGGGATGCAGGTGATCTATATGACGAAAAGGAAGAAATCCATGTAATGGCGTATCGATTGATGGTGCTTTTGAGGACAGATCGAAAATGCAATGATTGAAGAGCGCCACCATTTCATCTTCATGTTCAATGCCGCGGTAAACGTTTTTCAGGTTGCGCAGGCGCTCGGTATAGAGAGCGGCCAGCCCACTGCGTTTGAGTGTGCCGAGATCGCCGCCGGAACCTTTCACCCACATCACCTCCGTTTCCTTACCGGTAAGCGGATCTTTTTCTATCGTTTTACATGAGGTATTGCCGCCACCATAATTGGTGAGGCGCAGATCGGCTCCGAGCAAATTGGAGCGATAGATCAGCAAGGCAACTTCATCTCCCTGCATGGATGCAGCTTTGGCTTCATCCCACAAATAACTAACGTGTTTAAATCTGGCTGTTGGTGCTGACATATTAATGTGCCTTTATGAATTATTAAATAAGGTCCGGATAGTATCATTTCTCTTCAAGGCAGCGGGAGCAGGATTTCCTGTTGCAAGCAAATCTCCTCCGCTACTATTGCGCATTGCCCAGTCCCACCAGGAACACAGAAGCAATAATGGTCAATATACCAATGGTGATGGTCCATTTTGTTTTATTGCTTACGCCTTTCCATTCTTTCAAGAGGATGCCCCACATGTTGGCAATAAGAATGATGAACGCCATGTGCAGTATCCACGAACTGGCACCATTGCCCAGGCGGCTTTCGCCCATACCATAAAAGAAAAACTGTAAGAACCAGGTAGTGCCGGCCAGCGCTGCAAAAACATAATTATTGACAAGTGGCGTTTTGGGGTTCACATAATCGCCAAAGCTCTTGTTGCGGTTATTCAGTATCAGGCACCAGATCAGGTTGGTGGTTAAGCCGCCCCATAACAACACTACATATACCACATTATTCCGGAAGAGAAACTCGCCCTGTCCGGGGTGGCTGGCCTTCCAGAGATCATTGGCCGCAACGGCCATGGAAGAGCCGGCCTCCAGTCCGAAATTGAAGCAGGCGCTCAGGATACCCGAAATGGTGGCCACTACCAAACCTTTTACCAGGCTGAATTCGTTGACGCTTTGTTTCTTTTTTTCTTCGGGCAATTCCTTTTCTTTCATCATTCCTGCGCGGCCGCAAATGAAAATACCGGTGAGACATACCAGCACACCTAACAACACCAGTTGTCCACCCGGATCGCGGAGCATCTGCGTAATGGTTTCCTTTCCATCCGTGGGAAAATAATTATAATAGATGGGAGGAATGAGCGAACCGAAAGCGGAGCAGAAACCAAGAATCACGGAATTACCCAGCGACATGCCCAGGTAACGCACGCCCAAACCGTAGGTCAATCCGCCGATACCCCACAATACGCCCATGAGGTAGGTCCACCCCAGCGTGCTGCTGTCGGTATTGCTGATAATAGCCGGAAAATTGTCAATGGTGAGCCAGGCGGCCAGCGGTGGTACAATCAGCCAGGAGAACAAGCCACCAATCAGCCAGTAACTTTCCCAGGACCAGCCCTTCACTTTTTTGAAAGGCATATAAAAACTTCCTGAAGCAAAGCCTCCGAGGAAATGAAAAAGAACGCCAAACAGGACTACGAATTCCATGAGCAGCAATTTTTTTCAGCCCGATAGCGCTGATGCCGGCTGCCATCGGGGACAAGCAATTATTATAGTATTCGGTTCAAAACCAATTATCAACAGGCGCAAAGTATAGGTAAACCGTTGTTAAGCCATCATGCACTATCATGGTTTTATACAGTAAAGGAAGGAGCCTCCAGGTCTGATTCCCCTCCCCGTTTCCGGGCTTTCCCGGATATTTTAACCAATTTAGAGAATTGTATCGCAAATTGCGGACGGAATCCATTGCTCATTTTCCGTTTATTATGGCAGTCAAATGAAAAAAGACAGCATACTTCAACACTTATATATTGATTATTACTCCGCCACTCCGAAATATTTGCAACTGGCCAATGCCATTATCAAGGCCATTGCGGAAGGAAAAATCCAGAAAGATGAATTATTGCCTTCCATCAATGAATTGAGTTTTGAATTCGAGATTTCGCGCGATACGGCCGAAAAGGGATACAAACACCTCAAACAGATCGGTGTGCTGGGTTCTGTGCCGGGCAAAGGATATTTTGTAAAAAACACGGAGGTGGGTCAGCAACTGAAGGTATTCCTGTTGTTCAACAAACTAAGCGCGCACAAAAAAATTATCTACGATGCTTTTGTGGCTTCGCTGGGAGAAATGGCCTCGGTGGATTTTTATATCTACAACAACGACTTCGCATTTTTCAAACGGTTAATCCACAACAAAAAAAATGATTACACGCATTATGTGATCATTCCCCATTTTCTTGACGGCGGGGAAAATGCCCATGAAGTGATCAACACCATTCCGAAAGAAAAATTAATCCTGCTGGATAAGCTGGTGCCGGGCGTGGACGGCAAATACGGCGCAGTATATGAAAATTTCGAAAATGACATTTACGCAGCGCTGGAGCAAAGCCTGGAACAATTGAGTAAATATCACACGATAAAAATTATTTTTCCGGAATATACCTATCATCCCCACGAAATACTGAAAGGGTTTTACCGGTTCTGCCAGCAATATGCCTTTAATTATAAAGTGGTGCATCACGTGGCAAATGAACCGATAAAGGAAGGCGAAGTGTTTATCAACCTGATGGAGAACGATTTGGTAACGCTGATTGAAAAAATTCTTGCAACCAGATTGAAGGTAGGCAAGCATGTGGGTGTGATTTCCTACAATGAAACGCCGCTGAAAAAAATTATTCTGAACGGCATTACCACCATTTCCACCGATTTTCAGATGATGGGTGAAACGGCGGCACGCCTCATTTTGCAACAATCTACTGAACACATTGAGATACCTTTTTACCTCACTTTGCGCGCTTCGCTGTAAAATATCCGTTAGCGAAATAGCATTCGGAAAAGCTTTAACGTTTTAGTGCTTGTTATATAACCATTACTTACGTAAACCCGTAAAAATGCATTGGGGAATTTTTAGAAAAACAAACGGGAATATAAATTGCATTTTGTCAATTTATTTTTTACATGTAATGTTGCGATTGTAATCGAACCACTGACTTGTAGCCTGCGTGTAACCGTATTGAAAGGAGTATCGCAGTAGAATATCCCAGATGACCACCCGACATTACCTTATCCGGCTTGCTACTCAGCCGGATTCCTGTAAGAATGGCTGACAGCAGATAAGAAAACCAGGAAGAGCCTTTAATCGACTTTTGACTTGTACGATGCAATATTAATGGGCACAACAGTGTCTTTGGTATTGTCACAACCATTACGAACGAAGCTTATTAAAATTTCTTTCAATGCCCCGGGCCGAAAACTTTAGTGATCCTTGTGATGATTTTAAAAATGGGGATCCCAACTCATTGAATGCGCTTTTCAGAATGTACTATGCACCATTGTGCCTGTTTGCAGAAAGAATGATCAAGGACAGACCGGCTGCTGAAGACATTGTGGGAGAAGCATTCGTCAAGCTGTGGCATCGCCACCGTGATTTCGAAAATCAACAAAACATAAAGGCCTTTCTGTACATAACCACGCGCAACGCCTGCCTGAACATGCTCAAGCAGATGCAGCGGGAATCATTGTCGAAAAAACAGCTCGCCTATCTCTCGGCCGACAAAGAAGGATTCATACTCAACGATATGATCCGCAACGAAGTGCTGGCCCAGATCAGCAGTGAAATTGAAAACCTGCCCGAACAGTGTAAAAAAATCTTCAAAATGAGTTATTTCGAGGGCAGGAAGAACCAGGAGATTGCGGAAATACTGGATATTTCTGTTCATACCGTAAAAAATCAAAAAGCCCGGGCCATCCAGTTGCTTAAAGTGAAACTCCCCGACCGTATGCTGGTGGCGACAATCTTGTGGGCCATGAACCTGGCCTGTCTCATCGCGTTGTAAATGCATGCACCGGGCCTTCTCATAGCCATGTAATTGCCTGCCTGGAACCGGATCGTTTCATCGACTTGCAATTGCTTGGACCTTGCCTGTTTTCATCGCCTGGCAAATGCCTGCACCGCGCCCTTTCTCATTGCCTTGCAGCCTGCCTGAACCCGGTTCGTTTCATCGACTTCAAATTGCTCCTGAACCTCGCCTAAGCTCATCGTCTTGCAAATGCTGCCCGAACCTGGCCTGCCTCATCTCCTGCAATTGCCTGCCTGTCCGGCCGGTAGGTGCCATACTGGTGGTTGAATCCATTACATTGAAAAATTTGCCGCCCGGTAAACAATGGAGCGCCAGTGCCTATGGCAGGATGCCCCTACCCTTTGTCATCATCTCCACCTGACAGTTCCATGACATTAATCGGCAAAACCAGCTTTTTTTCGCATAATCAATATTTTTTTTGCTTTCAATTAGTAAAAAAGTACACCTCCGCTGTTTCTATTATATACACACTGAATACGCAGGAAATTGGATGGACGGGTAAGTGGAAATGATTAATTAAAGTATAGCCATCGAAATTTTTAGTGGCGGTAGAAAATGTGTAACCCGGACATTTTTCAGCGTATTGACAACTATCCAAACCCTGTTGAAAAACATGAAGCGATTCATTACAGGATGCCGGCTGCTTATGGAAAGGTGTACCGCATACGCGCAGTTACTCCATATACAGCGCATGGTATTCCACTCTGGTCAATGTGCAGTACACCTGGAGGAAAAGGCAACAGCAGCATGGCGTGTGTACCAAGGTCAACACCGGAAATGCCATCGCGATTCCCACAAAAAAGAAGGTTTCACCAGTGCCGGTTATGATAAACCGACCGGGAAAAAATATTCGTATACTGCTCAACAGTATGCTCCATCCGCCCGGTTTTGTTCGCCTGTGCCGGTTGTTATAGCAAGAAGGCGAACAGCCGAGCGGGAATCTCATGTGACTGTTTGGTTGGGTCACTACAAGGGAGTGTTTCTACTCTCCCTTCTTTTTTTGAAATTCTAATTCTTTCAATATAGTTTTTAGAATCACTATTGTATGATCAATCTGGAAATGGGTGTGTGGCTGTTCTGATCAGACTTGACAGGTCAACATGCAGCAGACCAACAGGTCGGGCTGCCGGTTGATCTGTCACCACACACTTTTAGGCTCTCCTGTAACAATTCTTTTTACAACGCATTTACTGAAATTTAAAATTGGCTGTTTGCTTCCGGACGCGCAGGCAGCCATTGTTGTGTTTTAATGCTGAGCATTTAAAATACACAGTGGAAGTTTCGTTTCCAACACGCATTCAAGTTATCAAAACACATGCAGGATACCCTCTTCATGGTACTGAAGAGGCGCAGGAATCCCCCACGGCCGGGTAGTCTTGCCCGGCTTTCCTGTTTGCGCTGTTGTCTTATACCTTTGGCCAGACACTACCTTCTTTGTGCTGTATAATGAATGATGTAACGCTGCCCAGGTGCTTGCGCTACAATTACCTATGGCATTTCTATTTTTCCGAATACATAAGCAAGTTGTATTGGTGTAACCAACAGGCATAACATCATTTACCCATTCAACAAAAACATTTATTTTAAATTAACAATACGTTAACCAATAGACGAACTTGAGCATAATATAATAAATGCTTTGCTTTCTGCCATTTCATCTTGTCCGTTAAATACGAAGCAGCTATTGGTGTTTCAAAAGTAGTGTGCACAACATCTTTCTGTTTGGTACCATGAGTATTCTACCACACTAACTGCATGCCATAACCGAAACTAACTAACAATCGTTTGCACTTCCTGTTGTTTATTTTTACCACCACATCTCCCCTCATATTACACTATTGACGCATATCAAGGAACGCTAAAAAAGCCCATTGGTCAACTTTTTTCATAATTTTTCCGGCCCTTTTAGTACTACGGATATTAAATGTTGTTTTTACAATATTACCATCCGGCTGCTGATCCGGTGGCTGTAATTCAATCCCTTTGATGAGGACGCAGGTAGTGATTTGTAGTATGTATAGCAACGCTCCAGTCAACCGGTTTTTTTCCGGTATTTCCGACACCTTGAAGCAAACCGTCATCGCTATTCCTGTATATTTATCCTCACTTTTACAGCCCCGGTCGTGCCGGGATGGAGCAAAACCATGCAACGCTGAAGATGCTGCTTATGATCAGTAATGTCATTCCAAAACAGCAATTCTTATTGCTCCTCGTTTTAAAAAAATAATTTGACAATGAAAGAAAACCAGGTTGAAAGGGCATCCCGTATTGCGTCTTTAATTGTGAAGCGCATGCAGGAGTCACTTTCAGAGGCAGAGCAGGCAGAGCTGGAAGCATGGCTCAGGGAAGACAGCGAAAACTATCTGTTGCTGGAAGAAATGATGGATGTAAACAATCTGAACCAGCAACTGGCAGAACTGCAATCCATAGATCATGAGCAGGCATATGAGCGTTTTACGGCGCGGGTTTTTCCTCCCGCCGCCCCGGTGAAAAAACCACTACGTAAAATATGGTACTTTGCCGCGGCGGCCATATTGTTGTTTATCTTTTCTTTCCGCTACCTGATGAACGACCCGGCACCGCCCGCACCGGCGCTTACCGCCAATGAATTCAGCGACATCAGCCCCGGAGGAAAGAAAGCCACGCTCACCCTGGCCAATGGCGCCACGGTTGACCTGGACCAGCAGGAAACAGGTATCGTGGCGCGCGAAGGCAACAGCGTGGTGCAGTTGGGAGACAGCGGTAAACTTTCCTACCGCAGCGCAAGCGGCCCCTCTGATAAAAGCACACAATTGATGCACACCCTGTCCGTTCCGCGCGGGGGGGAATATGAAATTACCCTGGGCGATGGCACCAAAATATGGTTGAATGCCGTAAGCGTGCTGCAATTTCCTGTTGATTTTTCCGGCAGGGAAAGACGGGTGCGGCTGGTGGGTGAAGCTTATTTCCAGGTAGCTAAAAACGGCGCCCCGTTTATTGTGGAAGTGAACGGTACCGAAGTGCAGGCGCTGGGCACCGAATTCAATATTAATGCCTATCCGGAAAAGAAATCCCTGCAAACAGCACTGGTGAGCGGTTCTGTGAAAATTACGAAGGGAGAACAATCACAACTCCTCCAACCCGGCACCCTGGCAACGATTGACAGTACAGGCGCCATTACCGTACGGGCGGCAGACATAGAAGAAGTAACTGCCTGGAAAAAAGGTGCATTCATTTTCCGCAACACACCGCTCAGCGCCATTTTGGAGCAGCTTACACGGTGGTACGACGTAGAAATCAGCAATCCCTCCGACTTACCCAATATGAATTTTACCGGCAGTTTTCGCCGCGATCATGGCATCAAAAATATTTTGGGCATGATAGAACTCACCGGCGATCTGCGGTTTGAAGTAGAGGGACGGGCAATCAAAGTATTGCCGCCGCTGCCTGAATCGTCCCTGTAATGCCCACAATCGGGGCGTAGCCAACTATGAGCAGGCGCTTTTGCGGCTAGCGCGTCTGTCAACGGAATCCCGACTACGAGCGAGGAGCACCTGGCTTCATCAGCAATGCACCATATTCAGGATGCAGGCAACCAGTGGCAGCATATATGCAGATATATAGTACTTTGCAATGCTGCTGACATGTCAAGAATACTTTACCGACCATCTTCAGCCTTTACGCACCGGAACAAGGTGCGCCTGGTACGCGGCGGAAAAGAGTATTTTTCTACCCTCACGGAAATGATCCGCCTGGCAAGGCTTTCCTTTCACCTGCAGGTATACATTTTCCACGACGATGAAACAGGCCGGGAAGTAGCAAAAGCGCTTATGGAAGCTGCCGGCAAGGGCGTGAAAATCTACATACTGGCCGACGGGTATGCTTCCAAGGATTTGTCGGATGAATTTATTCAATCCCTGCAATCCGCAGGCATTCATTTCCGCTTTTTTGAACCCTTGCTCAAAAGCGAACACTTCTATTTCGGGCGCCGGCTCCATCACAAGGTGGCCGTGGCCGACGGGTATTACAGTCTTGTTGGCGGCATCAACATCAGCAATAATTACAACGATGTAGGCGATGAACCTTCCTGGCTCGACTGGGCGCTGTACGCGGAAGGAGAAATTTCTCGCGAACTGCAAAAAGTATGTGTCAACCTGTGGACCAAACCCGCCCTGCGTATTAAAAAGAAAAAACTCCTGCACGATGTAGTACAACCCCTGCCCGATGAAGAATGCCTGGTACGCCTGCGCCGCAACGACTGGGTTAAACGCAAAAACCAGATATCAGGCAGTTACGTGGAAATGCTGCAGCGCGCCACGCAGGATGTGATCATTATGTCGAGTTATTTTCTGCCGGGACGCATCATTCGCCATAACCTGTCGCGGGCTTCAAAGCGCGGCATTGCGGTGAGTGTGATTGTGACCCAGGTATCGGATGTGAAGCTCACCAAACATGCAGAGCGGTATATGTATCGTTGGTTGTTGAAAAGGAAGATCCGCATCTATGAATATACGCGCACTATATTGCACGCCAAGCTGGCTGTAAGCGATCATAAATGGGTGACCATCGGTTCGTACAATGTAAACGACATCAGCGCGTATGCGAGTGTTGAACTGAACCTTGATGTGCGCAATGATGCATTTGCTGCTACGGTACAAAAAAGGTTGCAGGAGATTATTCAAAATGACTGTGTGGAAATAACGGAAGAATCTTATGTAACGCGCTACAATGCCTTTGAGCGTTTTTACCAGTATTTGTCTTATTGGCTTGTGAGAATTTTGTATTATCTTTTTACATTTTATTTCAAGCAAAAGTAAAAGCGTAGCTATTGACCACCCCCAATCCTCCTCCACAACGAAATCCACGCATCCCTGTCCCAATTCGCAAATCTTCCCCTTTGCACCACCATATCATTACTATACGCGCTCTTCAAAAAGTAATGAAAAGAAAACTTCGCCCTCGGGTCCCTCCACCCTATCATCTGCCCAAAACGCAGATCATTAAACACCAGCGTATCGCCCCATTGCTCAACCGTATAAAATCCTTGTGAGAATTGCGTAAGGTCTGCCAGGTCCTCCGAATCCTTTACCGGCAACAGCAACGAATCATTACGCGGAAAATATTCAAATGGCATAGATGTCTGTCGATCAAACAGTGATCTATAACCGATATGATACCCTTCAGCACCCTCCAACACTACAAACCACAGCATTGAATTAAGCGGCGTAGGCGTAGTAAAATACCGACGGTAAGCAATCTGTTGTTGCGCCGCAATGGATTTCACCTCCTTCTCCACAATGAATTTGCTTACCATACAAAAGCCCACATACAGTACGCACCAGCACAACGTAACGAATGCCCAGAAAGTGCGTTGCCGGTGACGGCGTTTAAACGCCAGCCATACAAAAACCACACCGGGCACTATGGAAAACAGCGGGTCCGCTACAAACAACAAATGATAGGAAAAGCGGGCATTGTTGAAAGGTTCAAACCAGCCCGTTCCATAGGCATTGGCGGCATCGAGCACAATGTGCACGATGATCTCTGTACCAAAAAACCAGAGCCAGGTGCGGAATGGTACATCATGCGGTCGTCGCCATCGGTCCGCCAGCCAGGCCAGCACCGGCGTTACCAGGATGGCAAACAGAAAGCCATGGGTAAATCCGCGATGTGCCAGCAGGTTGGCAGATGGGCTATACAGAAATGAAGCTATGAAGTCAATATCGGGTACACTTTGCGCCACTGCCCCGAGCAACAATGCACGCCGGCCAATTTTCTTTCCAACAAATATTTCCCCTATGCAACCGCCTAAAACAATATGCGTTAACGTATCCATCGGCGAGACAGTTTGAAAGTGTGAAAATTAGCAAATTAGCCAATGTGCTGATGCGCTCATGTAAAGATTCGGGCGTATGCAATACAACAATCCGGCCAGTGGCTGAACCCCGAAGCATATTTGCAAAAGACCGGTTGCCCTTTGTACAGCAATTCCCGCACACCGCTGGCAGTATCCAACGGAAATAGTAACTTACTGTTTTGTTCACGTTCAAATTACACATTGTTATCCCTTGCGCGTCATTATCTTCATGGGTATCATAGTCCGTGTATTGCTCATAACGGGCGGAAAATTCAATACCTTTCCGGCCATTGTAAAATTATTTTACCGTCATGCAACAACAACACTGGTTTACCATTGATACTATTCACCAACTTGATTCACCGGCATTGGTAGTGTACCCTGAGCGGATGCGGCATAATATTCAGCAGCTGATCACTATGGTTAATGGTTCGCTGCATCGCCTGCGCCCGCATGTAAAAACGCATAAAATGTCTGCGGTGGTGCGGGCCATGCTGGCTGCCGGCATTACAAAATTCAAATGCGCCACCATTGCCGAAGCGGAAATGCTTGGCCAATGCCAGGCGCCGGATGTGTTGCTGGCCTATCAGCCTGCAGGCCCCAAACTTGAACGCTTTGTGGCGCTCATAAAAAAATATCCCAATACCGCATATGCATGCCTGGTAGACAACATGGCTGCTGCTGAAAAAATAGCTGATGCATTGTCCTTTACCGGCAAACGCTTTCCGGTTTACATTGATCTGAACGTGGGACAAAATCGTACAGGCATAGAACCCGGCGAAAGCGCCCTGCAGTTGTACCGGTATTGTGCAGAAAGATTATTGCCTGTCGGATTGCATGCCTACGACGGACATATCCGCCACGAAAATTTTCAACAACGCACCATCCTCTGTGATGAAGCCTTCGCCAAAGTAACCCAAATGAAAAACGACCTGATAGGCGCCGGTTATGAACCGCCGGTGATTATAGCAGGCGGATCGCCCAGCTTTCCCATTCATGCCAAAAGAGCGGAGGTAGAATGCAGCCCGGGTACTTTTATATTCTGGGACCACTGCTATATGCGCACATGCCCCGAGCAACCGTTTGTTCCCGCCGCAGCGTTGGTAACACGGGTCATCTCACTGCCCAATGAACGTTATATTTGCCTTGATCTTGGCCACAAATCCGTTGCAGCAGAAAATGAACTGGGCAAACGCGTTTATTTTCCGCAGGCCCCGCAACTCCAACCAATAAGCCAGAGCGAAGAACACCTGGTGATGGACGCAGGTGCAGGTCACGGTTACCAACCTGGCGATGTATTGTACGGTATTCCTTATCATATATGTCCTACCGTTGCTTTGTACGAAAGAGCCTATACCGTGGAAAATGGAAAGCTCACCGGCGAATGGAAAATTGATGCGAGAGACAGGAAAATCAGTGTGTAACAATTCAGCATTGTATTATTCAGTATAAGCACGCCGTTATACGTGTAAGATTTCCTCCCAGGTTGCTGCATCACCGCAACCCATCCTCCTGTTTTTACAATTGATTCACCCCCTTCTAACAGCCGTAATGATGGCTTAGTACTTTGCACCAGATTTTATTTTCAACAGGTCAAACGTAGCCATCAAAACAAAAAGCGCAATGAAAAATTTGTTGAAACAATTTGCAGGAGTTGATTTACCGTACCTGAAAGCAGGAACACGAATATTGTTTGCGAACGCACCCGCCGACGGACATTTCAATCCGCTAACTGCACTTGCCGTGCACCTGCGAAATGAAGGATGCGATGTGCGCTGGTACAGCTCATCACATTACGCCGACAAGATCAAACGGCTGGGCATACCTTTATATCCTTTCAAAAGAGCACTGGACTGGACCGGTGATAAAATAGACGAGTATTTTCCCGAAAGAACGAAGATCCATAACAAGATCAAAAAAGTAAGATTTGATATAATCCATGCGTTTATACTTCGTTCTACGGAGTATTATGAAGACATCTGCGAGATTTATGAATCATTCCCATTCGATGTTTTTATAGCTGACAATTGCTTTTCCGCCATTCCTTTTGTAAAAGACAAGATTGGCGTGCCGGTGATTGCCATAGGTGTACTGCCCCTTACTGAAACATCCAAAGATTTGGCACCTACGGGTCTGGGTATGACGCCTGCCAAAAGTTTTGCAGGACGACGCAAACAGGATTTTTTGCGCTGGCTGTCTGACAAGGTATTGTTTCGCAAACCCACTGAATTGATGCAACAACTCCTGGAGCAGCATGGTATAGCAGCGCCCGACTGCAATGTATTTGACCTCATATCGCGCAAATCGGATTTATTGCTGCAAAGCGGTACGCCGTCATTCGAATACAAAAGAAGCGATCTCAGCAGCAACGTGCGTTTCATTGGTCCCTTGCTACCGTGGAGTGAAAAGAAACAAAGCAAATTATGGAGCGATAACAGGTTGCAGCGTTACAAAAAAGTGATTCTCGTTACGCAGGGAACCGTAGAAAAAGATACCACCAAACTGCTGGTGCCCGTACTGGAAGCGTTGAAAAATACGGAATACCTCGTGGTGGTTACTACCGGAGGATCAGACACGGTGCAGTTGCAAGCAAAATATTTATACGACAATATCATCATAGAAGATTTTATTCCCTTCCACCAGGTGATGCCAATGGCACATGCATACATCACCAACGGAGGTTATGGCGGCGTGATGCTGGCCATCAAACACCAGTTGCCCATCATTGCGGCGGGCATTCACGAAGGCAAAAATGAAATCAACGCACGCATTGGCTATTTCAAACTGGGAGTGAACCTCGGCACAGAAAGACCTACTCCTTCGCAGATCAGAAAAAGTGTGGCGAAAATAATGAAAGACGAAACGTACAAGGAAAATGCAATCAGGTTAAGCTGGGAGTTTGCAGCGTATGATCCTTTGGCGCTGTGCGCTTCGTACGTAGCTTCTGTGCTGGAACCGGCCCGGGAAAATCGTATGGTGCATATACCCCGATCACAGCCGGTTACTACATAATTACTGAACAACAGACGGTTAACTATACGGGACTTTGTTACATGAGAACAGAGGACCAGAAAACCGGGAATTTTTCCCGGTTTTTGCTTTATATGAACCGGGGCCTTCCATAAAAATCCGGGTAAAAAAAGTTTTTCCTGCCTATCTTCCGCGTCAAAAAAAAACGGATGAGCAAAAAATTGCGGACAGGCATTGTTGGCTTTGGCATATCAGCCAAAGTATTTCACGCACCCTTCATTGCCAACAGTGATCAATATGAACTGGTGGCAGTAGTGGAAAGACATAAGGAAGAATCGAAAAAAATTTATCCGCATGTTAATGTCGTACGTGATATCAGGGACCTGTTGCAGGACCCGGGCATCGACCTGGTGGTGATTACTACGCCCAATGAAACCCATTTCCCCTATGCCAAAGCTGCGTTGGAGGCGGGCAAGCATGTGGTGCTGGAAAAACCTTTTACCAATACTTCTGCGGAAGCTATGGAGCTGGTGGACCTGTCGGCATCCGTACCAACTGTGCTGAGCGTTTACCAAAACCGTCGCTACGTAAGCGATTTCCTTACCATCCAGGAAATTCTCCAACAACAGCTGTTGGGTGATATACATACATTTGAGGGCCACTACGACCGCTATCGTGCCGAAGCCCGTCCACATGCCTGGCGGGAAGCGCCATTGCCCGGCAGCGGCATCCTGTACGATCTCGGCGCTCACCTGATTGACCAGGCCCAAATATTATTTGGTTTACCACAAAGCATCACGGCCGATATCCGGCACCAGCGCCCGCACGCCCGTGTAGACGATTATTTCGATCTGCGGCTCGACTACGGTTTTCTGAAAGTGATTTTGCAGGCCGGCATGCTGGTGCGCGAACCCGGTCCACGCTATATGATACATGGCACCAAAGGTTCGTTCATCAAATTCGGCGAAGACCCGCAGGAAGCAAAATTGAGGGCCGGTGAAATGCCTACCGGGGACGACTGGGGACAGGAAGATGAACAATGGCATGGACTGCTGCACACCGAAATGGAGGGTAAACTGGTGCGCAAAAAATATCCTTCACGCAAAGGCAATTTCGGTTCATATTACCAGAACCTGTACAATACCATCGTTCACGGCGCGCTGCTGCTGGAAAAGCCGGTACACGGGTACAATACCATTCGCCTGATAGAACTGGCCTTTGAAAGCAACAATAAGCAATGTACCATACCGTGCACAGGTTTGTTGCCAATAAACTAGACCTCACCTAAGCAGAAAAGGTATGCGCACAGGAACATGTTCCCGTTTGCACACCTGCACCTGCTTCGCCTTGCGGGTTACCTATGCCGTTACCTTTTTACCAAAACGAAAGGCAGTCAGTTGCCTTCCGTCAGGAAGTTCTTTGGCGCTGTACACCAGCACCAGTTCCTGTCCCGTTGCATTTTTTTGCAGGGTAAGCAATTCTTTCACAGGGATTATCATGCCCACTTTTTGGCCGGACGCGTCGGCAAATGACCATTTTTTCAATACTTTCCCATGGCTGTCCAGTATGGCTATGCTTCTCGATTTGCCAATGGTGCCGCAGTGGCTGTAATGCACCACCAGCTGATCTTTTGCTGTAGCGCTCTCCAGCGCAAGGGATTGCAGCTTCATGGGACCATACACGTTCTGCTGGAGGATCAGTTTACCGTTGAGGTAAATTTCATACCGGTCGCCGCCAGGCAGCGCCATAAAGGAAAACAATACCGGCAACAGCAAGGCCGGCAAAACCATGCGGGCAATACGCCTGCTGAAGAAAATGTTTCGCATATACATCTGTTTTAGGTTTACAAATTCAACAACCCGTTTGCATATACAAAACAACAGCAGGTACGCTTACCGGTTTCATTCTTTTGACGTGAGGCAGGATTTACCTGACATACTGCAGTACCCGGTCAATTATTATTTTCCTTTACCTCAATATTTTTGATTTCATACGCTTTTAGAGGAGGAGCATCATACATCATGCAGATATAACAATCGTTGTGTACCCTGGGCTTTTCTACCTGGAAGCGAATGATCGCGTCTTTATTCACCGCCGGTATTTCGCACTTGTTACTGGCCGTAATAACGTCGTCATAAACCTTGTCGTTGTCCAGCACATCTTTCCAGCCATCTTCTCCTATTTTATTATTGTTCAACACCTGCACTACAAAACTGGCGCAGGAAATGCGTACTACTTTACCTTCCAGCCATTGGCCAGTAAGATTGTTTTTTTCACATTTCATTGACAGAAAAGGCAATACTGCGAGCCCAATCAATAGTTTCTTCATACCGATGTTTTCTGCAATGACACGTAAGGTTGAAAAAGCGTTGCACAATAGCTTGTTACATTACACGGGATCAGCCACCATCAGGCTGCACCCCCTGATATCACTGGTATCGGTGCGCCCCTGAACGGCAAAGCTGCCATCAGGTTGTACCTCTCCGATATCTTCTGTAGCAATAAAAGCGCAGGACCAGATATTGGCCAGGTCAATCACATTCAATACGCCTCTGCCATGCGGGCGCACATCAAAAGGGTCATCGTCCTGGCGCACCATCACTTTCATCCAGGGTGGTGTTTGAAAAATGCCGTCGCGGCTGCTGTATGACTGCGACAACAATTCTGTCATCCCGTACTCGGAGTGAATGCTTTCCACTTTAAAAGCATCCTTTAACAGGTTGTGCACTTCCTGTCGCGTCAGCTCCTTTCGCCTTCCTTTCATACCGCCCGTTTCCATAATGGTGGTATAGCGCAATGGCATGGGGAATGCCGCTGCAAAATCAAGCAAGGCAAAGGTGACGCCCAGTAGAATAGTTGGCTGTTGCCGTTGTTCCAGTTGTTGCAGGGTGGCGGCCAGTTTTGCATGGTCGTGGAGGTAAAAGCCACTTTCGGGACATTGGCTTTGCCGGATCAGCTCATCGGCCATTACCACCAGCGACGAATGGTTGCGTTCGAGGTAGGAAGGCAGCAAACCGATGATACACGTGCCTTCCGGGGGGCCGTAAAACCGGTTCCATGTGCGCAGGAAACTTTCCCGGTACAGCGACAGTTTTTTTACATAATGCCGGCTGGGGATGGATTGCGTGGTGCCGCTGCTTTCAAACACGGCCTCCGGTTCAAAACTGCCGGTGGTTACCTTGTGTGACTTAAAAAACTGGATGGGCAAAAAAGGTACCTGCTGCAGCGATTGCACCTTTTCCCCAACGATCCCCAACGTTTTTACGTATTGGCGATATATATCATTGTGGGTATACTGGCACCGGAATATTTCCAGGGCAAGCCCTTCAAATTGCTCCTGATCCACTGAAAAAACTTTATCTTCATATTCACAATTCATTATAGCAGGTTGTTGAACAGGCATTTAACTTTGTACAATCGCATTATGAAAATGAAATTACACACTTTGATCGGAATATTGGCGGCCATCGTGCTGGTAGCCTGTGACAAGGATTCATTTACCTCCAGACCACAACTGAAACTGAAAAGCGTATCTACCGATTTTGTGCCCCTGAACGCACCGCTGCAATTTACATTTGAATTTACAGACAAGGAAGGCGATCTTGGTGACGCAGTGGGTATTCAGAAAATATCTTCTACGTGTGATGATGCAAGTTTTATTGATACGTTAAAATTTACTTTTCCTGATATCCCCCGCATGAAAAATACCGAAGGAACGCTGGAAGTGAACCTTACTAATATCAATCTGCTCCCCATCCGTTGTTTTGGCGGCGATACCGTAGAAACCGCGATCTTCCGCTTCTGGATTAAGGATTTGGCCGGCAATGTAAGCGATACAGTAGAAGCCGGTCCGATTACCATTATGAAATAAATTCACGCTAATGATTGCCCTGCTGCGGGCTGTATTCAGATACTTTCTTTTTACCAGTTTATTTATAACAGGCTGCGCGCTGCTCATGGTGCAGCAAACGAAAGACCTGCTGCTGTTGCAGTACGATCACGAGGGCTACCTGCTCTTTGTATTTTTTGCTACCATTTGCAGTTATAATTTTCATTGGTATCTTACCCCCGACACGCCCAGTGAAAACGAGCGCGTGCGCTGGACGCAGCAGCATAAGCGCCTGCACCTGGTGCTTACCCTCATGGGATTTGCCGGGGCATGCGTGCTCTTTTTCCGGTTTTCCCATCACTGGATATGGCTCGGTGGTGCAGTAGTACTTACCTTCCTGTATTCCGCGCCCAAACTGCATGTGGGACCTTTCAGACTGCTGCGCAAAATAGCCATCGGAAAAACGCTTTTTCTCACTTTTGTTTGGACCTATGTAACCACCATACTGCCCCTGGCTTTTGACGGCCGATGGACAACGCCGGGCATATTGTTTTGTCTCAGCCGCTTCTTTCTGATCTATGCCATCTGCATTTTGTTCGATTATCGCGACCGCGAGTATGATAAACAGGAAGGCATGCGCAGCCTGATCACCTACCTTGATGAGAAGGGCATCAATGTGTTGTTTGCCATCACCATCCTGTTGTTTACTGCCAGCACAGCCGCTTTGTACTATTGGGGGTTTTCGCTGTTGAATGTATGCCTGCTGTTCATACCATCTGTAATACTGGTGCGCCTGTACCCGGTAGCAAAAACCAATTTTTCCGACTACCTGTATTACTTTGTACTGGATGGGCTTATGATGTTATCGGCCATGCTTACCACATTGGCCGGCTGGTTGATGTAATTACTATTTGAACGATTTTTCGGCAATGGCTTGCTTTCAAACAGAAACACTCCTGAAAAAAAACACAATTTTTATCGGCCGATAATCAATAATTTTAGCATTTCTGACAGGCAAAAACCGACAACTTAACATTATGGCAAAAGCTTCAAAAAAGGAAAAGCAACCAACGCAAATCCTTACCAGATCGTCGCTGGAATTTCTGAAAAAATATATCAATAACGCCTCTCCCGTTGGCTTTGAAAGCAGCGGACAAAAATTATGGCTGGATTATATTAAACCGCTGGTAGATACCACTTTTGTAGACCCCTATGGCACTGCTGTGGGCATTATCAATCCGAAGGAACCATTCAAGGTGGTGATTGAAGCGCATGCAGACGAGATCAGCTGGTTTATAAACTATATTACTCCTGAAGGACTGCTCTATCTCAAACGCAATGGCGGTGTAGACCACCAGATTGCCCCGGGGCAACGCGTTTTTATTCATGGCAAGAAAGGCCCCGTAAAGGCAGTATTCGGATGGCCGGCCATTCATACGCGTTTGCATAATACAGATGCCAAAGACCCGCAGCCCAAGGTAGACAACCTTTTCCTGGATTGCGGCGCCCGCAGTCGCAAGGAAGTGGAGGACCTCGGCGTGCATATCGGCGCCGTAGTTACCTACCAGGATGGTTTTGATGAACTGGCCTATGACTATTATGTTGGCCGTGCATTTGATAACCGCATCGGCGGATTCATGATTGCAGAAGTAGCCCGCCTTTTAAAAGAAAACAGGAAGAAGCTGCCGTACGGTTTGTATGTAGTAAATGCTGTGCAGGAAGAAATTGGTTTGCGCGGCGCAGAAATGATCGCCCGGCGTATCAAACCGAATGTGGCCATTATTACCGATGTAACGCACGACACTTCTACGCCCATGATCAACAAGATCATTGAAGGCGATTGCAGTTGCGGCAAAGGTCCCTCTCTGGCATATGGGCCTGCCGTACACAACAAACTGCTGAACCTGGTGCTGGATGTGGCAGAACGCAAAAATATCCCGGTACAAACCCGCACCGTTTCGCGCAGCACCGGCACCGATACGGACTCCTTTGCCTATGCCAATGACGGCTGTCCTTCAGTACTAATTTCCATACCGCTCCGTTATATGCATACAACGGTGGAAATGCTGCACCGGAGCGATATAGAACAAACCATTCAGTTGATGTATGAGACTTTATTAACTTTAACACCGAAAACCAATCTCAACTACCTGTAATGTTCCTTTCTATATTACTATATGTTGACCCGGGCAGCGGCAGTTATCTCATCCAGGTGATCATTGCCGCTATCCTGGGCATATTGTTCTATTTCAAAAATATCTGGTGGAAAATAAAAGCTTTTTTCTGGCGGCCTAAAAAAGAAGACACCAGCGAGAACGATAATATAAATGGCTAACTATACCCGGCACCCTGCTTCTTTTAAAGATCCTTCCGGGTTTGTATTTGAATGGGAAGGAAAATACTACCGGCAGGTGAACCAGTATTACGCGGCACAGTACCGGCAATTGATGGACTCCGGACTTTATGCGCAACTGGTGCAAAAAGGCTGGCTGGTAAAACATGAAGAAGTACACACCAACCTTACCAACAGTGACGATTGGTATCTTACACTCCGTCCTGAAACCATACCCTATATTTCCTATCCTTACGAATGGTGTTTTGCCCAGTTCAGGGACGCGGCTTTGCTTACCCTGCGCATCCTGCGCACTGCCCTCGAATTTGGTATGATACTGAAAGACGCTACTCCTTTCAATATCCAGTTTCACAAAGGCAAACCCGTTTTTATAGACACGCTGTCGTTCGACACGTATGATCCTTCCCAACCCTGGGTGGCTTACCGGCAGTTCTGCCAATGTTTTTTGTTTCCTTTATATCTGGAACACTACCTTAAATCCGACATTCAAAAAATTCTCAGCACGTATATCAACGGCATCCCGGTCGACATAATCGCCAAACTGCTGCCGTTGAAAAGCCGGTTGAACCTGGGCGTATGGCTGCATGTTTACCTGCAGAATACCAACATAGGGGAAAAAGGGAATAAAGCTACCGCCCGCTTCAGCAGGAAAAAACTCAACGACCTGGTAACACACCTCGAAAACATCATCCGTAATTTTCCCGATGACAAACCGATAAAAACAACCTGGAGCAATTACTACGACGATACCATACTGAGTCAATCGTATTTACAGGAAAAGGAAAAGCTCGTGCGCGATTTCTGCGCACAAACCGGTGCACGTACCGCTCTCGACCTCGGCGCCAATGACGGGCATTTTTCGAAAATCCTGGCAGGTATGGGCATGGAAGTGGTGGCAACGGATATGGACAGCCGATGCATCAACCGCTTGTATCTCGAAACAAAAAAACAAAGCGGCCTGGCTTTATTGCCGCTCGTGATGGATGTATCGAACCCCTCTCCTGCTGTGGGATTCAACAACCAGGAAAGAAGCGCCTTTCACGACCGCATTCAAATGGAACTGGTGCTGGCACTGGCGCTGGTACACCATCTCGTTATTGGCAGGAACATTTCGCTACAGACCCTGGCCGGTTATTTCAATAAAATAGCGCCGCAACTAATTATGGAATTTGTTCCGAAAGATGACGAAAAAGTGCAGCAAATGCTGCGCAGCCGGCAGGATGTATTTATAGACTATCACCAGGAACAATTTGAAACTGTTTTCTCCCAATATTTCACCATCAAACGACAGGAAAATATTCCCGGAACGAAGAGAACCCTTTACTGGATGGTCCGTAAGTGAAGCAATACGCACCTGCTTATGAAAAGATTTCTTGAAATATTTCCGGCTTTTCTGGTATTGCTGCCAACATTTGTTGTAGTGAATATTGAAAAAACGTATCACGGATTGCTTGAATATCGCCATTTGTACGGGGAAATGATCTGGTTATTTGCTTTTCCGCCAGTAGCGTTGCTCATTACCTTGCTGTTGATACGTGACTGGAGAAAAGCTTCGCTGGCAGCCCTTTACCTGATGGTGGTATTTTATTACCTGGGGCCACTAAAAGAATATCTGAATAGTTTGTTTCCCAAAAGCCTGTGGCAGAGCTATTCATTGTTGCTCCCGGTTGCATTGGTGCTTTTTATTTTTTTAACGTTACGACTTCGCCGGCGTAGCTCCAAATTTGCGCGGACTTTTCTTTTTCTGAATACAGCTTTGTTTCTTTTCATAATTGCAGATATCGGAACCATCACATTCCGTGCGTGGCAGGAGAAACACAAAAGCAGTGTGTTTGCCAACCTGTTTGCCGGCGTTGCAGATACCGCCGCTTGTCCTGATATCTATTACCTCATTTTTGATTCCTACACTTCTTCCCCGGCATTGAAGGAATATTTTGGCTTTGATAATACCGCGATTGATGCTGCGCTCATCCAGAGAGGCTTTACGTTGTTTCCCGATTCGCGCAGTAATTACAACCTCACGCCATTTTCAGTAGGCAGTACGTTCCATCTCGATTACCTGATGGGGGTAGATACAACGGTCCGGTATACGATGGATAAATACCTGCCTGGTGTTCTCCATGTGTACAATAATCCGCTTGTCCCTTCCCTCGAAAAGCTGGGCTATTCCATTTTCAATCATTCGTTATTCGATATTCGTTCACATCCCTCCACGGTGCCATCGTTTGATGTGTGGGAACTCAACCTGATTTACCAGCAACACAATCTCCTGAAAAAAATACAGCGCGATATCGGATGGCTGTTGCCTGCATGGCTCCAACCGAAACAGTCGGATGTGGAAGTGTATGCAGCCAATCGCGATCGACATGACAGTATTGCTTTATCGCACATAATTCAGTCTGCACGCCTCCGGCTAAACAACCCGCGTTTTGTTTATGGTCATTTGTTTATACCACATGGCCCGTATACGTTTGACGCCAATGGCGACAAAATAAAGCCTGTTAACAATTTGCCCTTGCAAAACAGGATGAAAGGTTATACCGGGCAGGTACAGCATGTAAACCGACTGATGTTGCAAGTGACGGATGCCATTTTGGAAGCTGCTACACGTCCAACGGTAATTATTATCCAGGGCGATCACGGGTTCCGGTTTTATGATCCGGATAAAAAGCAGTTGGAATTTTTCAACTTCCAGGCAATCTACCTGGGAAAAAACAAAACAGTACCGGCCATCCGGAATATGACCAATGTAAACACTTTTCGATTAATCGGGAATCTGTTTTTTGGCACACAGTTGCCTATACTGGAGGGACGCACGCATTTCCTGCAATACCAGTAACTGAATAAAAATGCAAACACTTAAACACTTTCCATATCATGTTGCCCTGCTGCCGGCTTTTTTTGTGGTGCATGCATCAATAGAAAATTATGGAGCGGTTTCATGGAAGGAAGGCATGGTAATGATATTGCTGTATACGGCTGTGGCATTGGCTATTACTATGCTTGGCCGGTGGCTGCTAGGCAGCTCGCTTAAATCCGGGCTGGTGGCTGCTCTGGCAATGAGTGTTTACTTTTTCTTTCCTGCCCTGCAGGATTTCCTGTTGCAACAATTGGCCTTTCTGCATCTTTATCATTACCGTGTGTTGCTGCCTGCCTGTGCGGCTGCTATTGTATGCGTATTTATTTATCAGAAAAAAAGGGCCGAAAAACCTTATCGGTTTACCTTCTTTCTCAATCTGCTATTGCTGATATTCCTGGCAATAGATATTCCGAAGTTGATTTACGCACATTTCAATCCTTCAGGCTATAACTTACGCATCACCGGTAGTCCTGAAAAAATCACAGTGTGCGATACCTGCGAAAAACCGGACATCTTTTTGCTGTTGATGGATGAATACGCCTCTTCCCTTTCATTGGAAAAACAATTTGGGTTTCACAACGACCTGGACAGTTTTCTGCTCGCTAACCAATTCAGCATTCAGCAAAACAGCCGCTCCAATTACAACTATACCGTATTCTCCATGTCGTCCATTTTCAATATGGGTTTTGTGAGTGGAATCAGCAACATCCAATCAGTAACACAAAAGGAATTCGCGCTGTGCGAAAAGCTCGTCAGGGAAAATGCAGTGCACTGGATTTTACAGCAACATGGTTACGACATCATCAACTATTCCGGATTCAACTTCGGCCCTCTCAAAGGCGATCCGTTGCAGCCGGTATTTCCCACGGGGTATCAGCTGATCAACAGCACTACCTTACTGGCCCGTCTTACAAAAGACAAAAACCAGATTTTACAGGCATGGGCGGGCGCACAGCCGCCTTCACGCATTAAGACGGAAACATTCAAACAATCCAATGAAAAATTTGAACGCCTTGTGTGTGAAAATGCAGCAAGAAAGGACAAGCCCCGGTTTGTATATGCGCATTTCATGATGCCCCATTTTCCATTTTACTATGATGAGCATGGAAACAACATTGCAGATCAAGGCACAGCGGGAAAAGGGCCCGGGGCCATACATACAAAATACGTATCCGATTACCTGGGTTATGTTAAATGGACAAATAGGCGCATTAAAAACATGATCCTAACCATACGGGAAAAAAATCCGGGCGCTGTTATCCTGCTGCTGGGGGATCATGGGTTTCGTGTGTACAACGCTCCGGAACGGTCGTTTGATAACCTGAATGCAGTATATTATCCTGACCAGGACTATCAAATGCTGTACGACAGCATCACCTGCGTTAATCAGTTTCGGGTACTATTCAACAAGTTATTCCACCTTCACCTGCCTTTGCAGACCGATGCTACCATATTGCTTAAAAGCCGCCAATGGCAATAACCTCTTGCATATTGACCTACATCCTATAAATTTGCGCCAAATCAACCACCATGGATGCAATTATACGCAACGACTGGACCATAGAGGAAATAAAGGAGATTTATAATACCCCTTTGCTGGATCTCGTTTTTCGTGCCGCTTCTGTTCACCGTAAATTCAATAATACCGGAGAAGTTCAGGTGTGCACGTTGCTCAGCATCAAAACCGGTGGTTGTACGGAAGACTGCGCCTATTGCCCGCAGGCCGCCCGCTACCATACCAATATAAAAGTGCATGCGTTGATGAAAAAAGAAGAAGTGCTGGAATACGCTGCCAAAGCCAAAGCTGCTGGTTCCACACGTTTTTGCATGGGCGCTGCCTGGCGGGAAGTGCGCGACAACCGCGATTTTGACCGCGTGCTGGAAATGGTAAAGGGCGTGAATGAAATGGGTATGGAAGTATGTTGCACACTGGGCATGCTTACCGAAGAACAGGCAAAGAAACTGGCCGATGCCGGGCTTTATGCGTACAATCATAACCTCGATACCTCATCGGAATATTATCATGAAATTATTACCACCCGCACTTATGAGGACCGGCTCCGTACGCTTGAAAATGTTCGCCAGGCTGGCATTTCTGTTTGCTGCGGTGGTATTATAGGTCTGGGCGAAACACATGAAGATCGCATCAAAATGCTGCATACGCTCAGCACAATGCCCGAACACCCTGAAAGCGTTCCCGTGAATGCACTGGTGCCCGTACCGGGCACACCGCTGGCAGAAAATCCTGCCGTAGATGTTTGGGATATGGTGCGCATGATTGCTACCGCCCGCATACTGATGCCCAAGGCTATGGTACGACTGAGTGCGGGCAGAACAAGCATGTCGGTAGCAGACCAGGCGCTTTGCTTCCTCGCCGGCGCCAACTCTATCTTTGCCGGTGAAAAATTACTCACTACGCCCAATCCTTCTTTTGAAGAGGACAATGCGATGTTCCGGTTGCTGGGCCTTACACCCCGCGAAGCGTTTAAGGAGGAAAAGCAATTGGTGGAAGAATAAGTTAGTGCGGAGCGAGCTGCTACCTGTTCGGATTCATATAGTCCAACCGATGTGGCCGCATTAACAGAAACGATAACTTGCTATTACCCGCCGATTATATCCGCAATTTCCTTGCAATAGTATTGCTGTCCTTCCAGCACCAGGAAAATAGCGCGTACCATTTCTTCGCCGGAAGAGTTTTTGGTAACGTATCCGTTTGCGCCGGCCGCCATCAAGGCATTCACATAAGGAAGGTCGGTATGAACAGAGATGCCTATGATGCGGATATCATCTGAAAATTCACGTATAGCGCGCGTGGCTTCTATACCACTGGTGGGTTCCATATTGATGTCCATTAACACTACATCGGGTTGTATGGCACGGCAAACCTGCACTACCTCATCGCCGTTCTCACAAATTGCCACCACGGAGAGTCGCTTATCCTTGCTCAACAGCAGTTTCCAGGCTTCCCGAACAAGTTGGTGGTCATCAGCAATTACTACTTTGATCATCTTGGACCATCTTTTTTTGAGAACTATGGATTAAAGATTACCTAATTCAGAGGATATACAGAATTCTGAAACCCTTAATTTGCAAGGGTTAAGGGAAGCGGCTAAAAGTGATTAAGTGAAAACAATTATCGCGGGTGCGCGGACCGACACCTGTACCCGGAAAATAGTCACTTAGAGGAGGTTTAACCTGGCCTGGTTCAGGCAATACTGACCGGGTAGCCATAGTGTCAATATGCCCGAAAAGTTTGCCAAATATATATTTTTTTAAGCTTAACACATTTGTGGCGTGCAACAATGTGGTAACCAGGAGTGGTCCATTTTTGCGATGTGGCTAAAAAACTATGGTAAGAACAAAAAAAATTCCTCCGTTGACACGGAGGAATTTTCTTTAACCCTTAAAACAACCAACATGAAAAAAAATCTCAGTTGATACTATTATAACAGGGTTAGACGAATTTTGTTTTATGCACTTTGCATGATATTATTAAAATGATATTAAAAGCCTTTACTGCAACGCAATATCAAGCACCTGCTGCATGGTTTTTACATAATGAAATGTAAGTCCCTTGAGAAAAGCAGGATTGATTTCTTCCACGTCTTTTTCATTTTGCCAGCAAAGCACTACTTCCTTGATTCCTGCACGACGCGCAGCCAGCACTTTTTCCTTGATGCCACCAACGGGCAACACTTGTCCGCGCAGCGTGATCTCTCCTGTCATAGCCAGGTATGGTTTTACGCGTCGCCCGGTCAGCGCCGATGCTACCGCAGTCATCAGCGTTATACCCGCACTCGGACCGTCTTTCGGAACGGCACCTTCCGGCACATGCACGTGAATATTCTTTTTTTCAAACAACGTGGAATCTATGTTGAATTTTTTGGCGTTCGCCTGTAGATAACTTACAGCCGTGGCAGCACTTTCTTTCATCACATTGCCAAGATTGCCGGTAAGTTTTAACTCTCCTTTACCGTCACTCAGGCTTGTTTCCATAAAGAGTATATCGCCGCCTGCATAAGTAAAGGCCAGGCCTACTGCCACACCGGGAATATTGGCCACCTTGTAAAATTCACTGCTGAAACGGGGTTTGCCCAATATCTTCTCCAGTTCTTTTTCTGAAAGCGTTGGCTTTACATGTTCTTTTAATGCATACTCTTTCGCTTCATAGCGCATAATGGCAGCGATATGACGGTCGAGTTCACGCACGCCGCTCTCACGCGTGTAATCCTGGATTACCTTCTGCAGAATTTTGTCGGATATTTTGAAAGGCACATCCTTCAATCCATGCGCTTCTTTTTGTTTGGGCACCAGGTGGCGTTTTGCGATCTCTACCTTTTCTTCAACAGCATAGCCGCTGAGGGTAATGATCTCCAACCTGTCGCGCAAAGCCGGTTGAATGTTGTTGATATCATTCGCCGTAGCGATGAACAACACTTTGCTGAGATCATATTCCAGCTCCAGGTAGTTATCGTAAAACGTATGGTTTTGTTCTGGGTCGAGTACTTCCAGCAAGGCTGATGAGGGGTCGCCACGAAAATCATTTCCAACCTTGTCTATTTCATCGAGAATGATTACGGGGTTGGATGATTTCACCTTGCGAATTGACTGTATAATCCGGCCCGGCATGGCGCCTATGTATGTTTTGCGGTGACCGCGTATTTCACTTTCGTCGTGCAGTCCGCCAAGACTGATGCGCACATATTTCCGGTTGATGGCCGTGGCAATGCTTCTTCCGAGCGAAGTTTTGCCAATGCCGGGAGGTCCCACAAAACAAAGAATGGGACTCTTCATATCACCTTTCAGTTTCAACACGGCAAGGTATTCGATCAACCGCTCTTTTACCCTGTCCATACCATAGTGATCGTTGTCCAGTATCTTGCGCGCTTTTTTCAGGTCGTACAGGTCTTCGGTATAACTATACCAGGGCAGGTCCAGCATCAGGTCGAGATGGTTGTACACCACGGAATAATCGGGTGTACTGGGATGCATGCGCTCGAGTTTTTCTATACCTTTCTTAAACATTTCCCTGGCCGCATCAGGCCATTGTTTCGTTTCGGCCTTTTTCTGCATTTCCTTGATCTCGCGATCATTGGCATCACCGCCCAGCTCTTCTTTGATGCTTTTGAGCTGTTGCTGCAGGAAATATTCGCGCTGCTGTTTGTCCAGTTCGGTTTTTGTCTTGGTGGTGACTTTGTTCTTCAACTCCGCAAACTGCAACTCGCGCTGGAGCAGTTGCATCAGCAGGTCCGCACGTTTCTGGATATCGTTTAACTCAAGCAATTTCTGCTTTTCAACCAGGTCGGTATTGAGATTGCTGGATATAAAGTGAATGAGGAAAGAAGGATGCTCTATATTCCGCAGGATAATGGCTGCTTCTGACGGAATATTGGGAGAAAGCTGGATGATCTGCGCCGCCAGGTCTTTGATATTGGACACATAGGCTTCAAAATCATCGCTTTTAGGCGTTTCGTCATCGTCCAGCAAGCTGATCGTGGCTTTGAAATAAGGGTCGTCTGATACGATTTTGTTGAGCCGGAACCGGCGTTTGCCCTGGATGATCACCGTAGTGCCGCCATCGGGCATTTTGATGAGTTTGATGATTTTCGCTACGGTGCCGATGTCTTCCAGGTCGTTGATTCCCGGGTCTTCCACGCTGCTGTCTTTTTGTGCCAGCACGCCTACCAGTTTGTCAGCCTTGTGGGCTTCGTTCACCGCTTTGATGCTTTTGTCTCTTCCTACCGTTATGGGCAATACCACGCCTGGGAACAATACCGTATTACGCAACGGCAAAAGGGGCAATTCGCCCGGCACTACTATATCAGCGCCATTATCGCCTTCATGTTCATTCAAGGGAATAATAGGAATAAAGTCCATTTCATCTTCCGGGCCTAACCATTTTTTCAATTGTTTCATAATGCTGATTCGGTGACAAAATAACATACTCTACCCTGAACTACCATGTGTTCGGGGCATAAAGCTATAGGGTCAACTTTGGTGCCGTATTAAAAAACAGGTCATAAAGGCGGGAAGACCAGGTGGGGAATGGTAAAGTTACAGCACATTGCCCTGCGCGTCAATGCGCAGCATTTTGTCGCCCTTCCATACAATGGCGCTGCCATTTTCGAAGGAACCGGCCCTACTGTACATGGCAGGAATGACCATTTTGCCCTGTTCATCTATGTAGCCCCATTTATTGCGGATATTCACTGCTGCCCTGCCCTGGTGGAAAGGCTTGATTTCATTGTAAGCAGGCTGGGCCAGGTATTGCTGCGTCTGGCAATCGTACAAGCCCCATTTGCCCTTTACCTGCACCCGCATAGTAGTGGCGGTGCCTGGTTCTGCCTGATCGAACGTTTCCAGTTGCAACCGTTTATTGTTAACGTCATACACTGCGAACCGGAACTGGCCGGCCACTCTCGCACGTACCACTACATAGGGCGGCATGCCTTTGAAAGGTTCTGCAAATTCGAGGGGAACAACAATATTCAACAGGCTGTCTGCAAGCCCGTTGCTGTTATTGGAAACGAGGTAATAGCCGCCGGCATAGGGTTTTATCTGTTGAAATTGTACGTACCGGCCGTCATCGGTCAGCAATATGCTTCCGCCAGGCATTTTCAGTATCCTTACTTTACTGTGCTGCCAGTCCCAGGCCGGCTCCGGCAGGAAAGGCGACAATTCATTGCCCAGTGAGTCAATGTAGGCAAAATACCTTCCGCCATTATACAGCTTGCCTGCCAGGGCAAAAATTTTTCCGCTCCTGTTTTTCACCCCTGCAATGCTGAAATAACCCCTGGAGGGAGGAATAATGGTTTTGCCTTGTTTGATTAGTCGTACAACATATCCTTCACCGGCCACTTCATAATCCGGATAATTTTCCAACGGTCGTACAACATCAAACCGGATAAGCCGGCCATCAACTACCCGGTCAAACTCACCGGCCTTTTTTCTTTCTTCCATCGCAGCCTCATCAGCTTTTCGTTGGGCGCTGAGCTTTTCCAGTTGTTTTTTCCGCATTTCCTCATTCGCACGGTCTGACGGATTTGCCACCCGGTTAGTGGGTTTGGCGCCGGTACCGGAACTGTTGCTTCCTTTTCCGGAACTGATAACAGCACGATTACGTTCGCCCATTTCGCGGATATGCCGCGTTTGCTGGTCATATTTGGTTTGTGACTGGGCAAGTACAGCAGTGGATAACAAAGTACCAACTATTACCAGGCACCACTGCCGCTGTAAGGTGGCTGACATATGGAATGAATGGTTTTGACCCGGAAAATACAACATTCAATTATCACATGCAATATTTTTGATATAAGTAGTTCCTGGATCCCGCTTATATTTGGCTATGTTTGACCTTATACTGAAAAATGTTGCCCGTCATATAACCCTTACACCGGAAGAAACCGACTATTTTACTTCCCTGCTCAAACCGCGCAAACTGCGCAGGCGGCAGTACCTGTTGCAGCCCGGCGATATCATGCGCCACGAATGCTTTGTGAACAGCGGCTGTTTGCGTTGTTACCTTGTTGATGACAAGGGACAGGAACACGTGGTGCACTTTGCCATTGAAGAATGGTGGACGGGCGACATGTACAGTTTCCTTACCGGCCAGCCCAGTGCATACTATATTGACGCCCTCGAAGATTCGGAAGTGTTTTTAATTGATAAGCCACAATTTGAACAACTCTTTATTGATATTCCCAAATTTGATCGTTTTTTCCGCCGCCTCCTGCAAAATGCCTATGTGGCCATGCAGCACCGCATCAGCCAGAACCTTACCCTGCCTGCCCGTGAACGCTACCTCAACTTCATACAGCAGTATCCGCAGTTTGAACAACGCATTCCCCTCCGGCAGATTGCTTCCTACCTGGGAATAGCGCCGGAATCGCTTAGCCGTATACGCAAGCAAATGATGCGCAGGTAGGATGCGGTGATTGAATGTTACCGCGCTTGCGGACTGTATATGGCTATGCGCATTCGGTAAATGCTTTCCTGCGGTGAAGTTGCCTTATGCAGTCATCACCAGGATGGTTTATACTTCGTCGGTCTCCCCACCTGCTTCCCTCTCTTAACATACATCAATCATTTTTCTTAACCTACATCATTGGAAACCGGCTTCGTGCAAACGCATTTTTGCATTCGCAATAATTTTTGATGAATATGAACCCGAATGCACATGCCCTGCAAAATCTGAATGAACTGATAGCTGCAGGAAAAATAGTAGAGGCTTTTGAAAAATATTACGACGACAACGTGGTGATGCAGGAAAACGACAATCCACCGATGCTTGGCAAAGCAGGCAATCGCCAACGGGAACAGGAGTTGCCGACAACATTACCGAATGGCGCAGCGCCCGCGTACTGGACTACGCCATTGGCAACCATGTTTCCTATGTATCCTGGCAATTCGACTTCACCCATCGTGGGTGGGGTGCACGGCAGTTCACCCAGGTAGCCATGCAGCACCGGAAAGAAGGCCGCATTGTGAAGGAACAGTTTTTTTACGGCAATTAAACAATCTATAAACAATTATTGAATGAACGGTATGAAAAAAATTTTGCAAACAGACAACAGCTATAGCTGGCTTATCCTGCGTATAATCCTAGGCGTGGTAATGGGAGCGCATGGAGTGCAGAAAACTTTCGGATGGTTTAATGGTCCAGGCTGGAACAATACAATTGCGTTTTTCAGCAGTATTGGACTTCCTATGTGGCTCGGCGCACTGGTAATCCTGATAGAATCATTAGGCGCACTGCTGCTGGTTCTTGGCTTTGCAGGAAGGATCAATGCTACGTTGATGGGCATTGTGATGGCCGGCGCCTTTTTCATGAATCACCTGCCCAATGGATTTTACATGAACTGGTTTGGTGAAGCGCGCGGAGAAGGGTATGAATTTGATATTTTATTCTGGGGAATTTGCATTGTGTTGGCCATTAACGGCAGCGGCAGGTATTCTATTGACAACTGGCTGGTGCGCCGCCTGAAACTGGTACAGCGATACCAACCCGTAGCGCAGGGTGCTTAAATGTAAAAGCCTTTCCGTAAATACAAAAGCCTTCCCGGTTGGGGAAGGCTTGCTTTTTTCCGTACCCTGATATTGATGTTCGTTTAAAATATTTTAGCGCCTACGTATACCTGAAAGCCCTGGTTCTTCCATTTGTCTTTGTCATCTATATCATTAATGTTATTCAACCCTACCACATAACGGCCACCCACGCGTAGCCCGCCGAGGTTGAGTTGTACGCCGCCAAGAAGGGAGAAATCGCCGCTTTTAAAGGCTTCCACGGTATTGTCACCAAAAGTCTTATCCTGGTTTAACAAAATGCCGAATTGAGGACCTGCCTGGAAGGATATGATTTTAGACGGGCGGAATGATAAGAGGATAGGAATACTGATATAATCCAGCTTACCTTTTAAATCATTCAATCCTCCCGGATAAATATCATTGAACTGATCGGCCGTGCGGAAATTCGTCTGGCTCCACAACAGCTCCGGTTGAATCCCCCACTTGGGACTGAAATAGATTTCTGCAAAAGCGCCGAGATTGTATCCAAACTCAAATTCTTCCTTGAAAGACTTGCCGTCTACTTTAAATATGTTTGCACCTCCTTTCACGCCTACATTCACTCCCTGGGCAACGGTAACACTGGTAAGGGCCAAAGCAATAGTTAATAAAGCAAGGGATTTCTTTTTCATAAAAGTTTTTCTTTCTGACTGAAATTTTTGTGCCAAGTAAATCATTTTCCTGTTAATTTCCATTAACAGCCGCGATAATAAAAACCTAAAAATAAGTGGATTGCACCGTTTGATAAACGGCATGCCATAGTTAATGGATGAATTGAGGTGCTAAATAAATAGCAGGACCGGCAGTATACCAATTATGCATTCCCAACAATCGTGTAACCGGCAACGTTACTTTCTTAAACAACAATGGTCGGCATAAAACCGGCCAGCAAAACAAGATGCCACAGGTGAAGCTACACCAGTTCCAGTACAGAAATCTCCGGCAATATTCCTACTCTGCCCGGGTAGCCGATGAAACCATAGCCCCTGTTTACATACAATTTCTGGTTGCCTGCTTCATACAAACCAGCCCATTGTTTGTACATGTATTGCACGGGACTCCACCGGAAGCCGGGCACTTCCACGCCAAACTGCATACCATGCGTATGCCCTGATAGCATCAAATTTATATCCGGGTACTTCCTGCGTACCTCGGCATCCCAGTGGCTGGGATCATGGCTCAGCAAAATTTTGAATGGATATTTTTCTGTTCCCGGATAGGCCAGTTCCATTTTGCCATACTTGCCAAAATTGCCACGGGCGCTCCAGTTTTCAATACCGAGCAGCGCAATGTGTTCGCCGTCTTTTTCAATTACTACATGTTCATTCATCAACAAGCGCCATCCCAGTTGCTGATGCACCGCTTTCAGCGTTTCCAAGTTCTGCTTTTTTGCTTCTTCACTTTCCCAAACAATATAGTCGCCGTAGTCATGATTTCCCAAAACGGAATAAACTCCCAGCGGCGCTTTCAACTGGCTGAACACATCCATATAGTCTGCCATTTCCGATGCACGGTGATTTACCAGGTCGCCGGTGAATACGATGATATCAGGTTTTTCTTTCAGAATTTTTTCTACTCCCCGCTGCACTGCCTGTTTATCGGTAAAACTGCCGGAGTGAATATCACTGATGTGCACCATCTTCAGCCCTTTAAACGAGACAGGTAAATTGTCAAAATGCAGTTTTACCCGGTTAACCTGGTAGCGGTATTTGTTATTGAACCCGTACAGGAGCGTACTAAACAATCCTCCACCGATGGCCAGTCCCATCCAGCTTAAAAAAGCAGAGCGGGTAATGCCTTCCGTTGTACTGTCTGCGGTCTGCGTACTGCTGGTCACTTTACCGGCTACCCACACAATGCCACGCCGGATATCATCTACGGCAAGAAAGGCTGAGGCCACCAGTTTCGAAAAAAACAAACCTATCATTATTGATAAAATATAGGTTCGAACGACATTGGGCCAGCTTTCTACAGGACTGAAGGGCATGATGAACACCATCACCAGGGCAGCAGCGGATAATATCCAATAAGCGGCCATTACAATCAGCCGCGCCTTTGAACCGGCCGGCGTTACCACTCTTAGCGCCTGGTATACGTATATGTCTACCAGGACCATAATCAAAGCCAAAACGAAAACAAATACAGGATTACGCATATAAATTTATCTGTTGAAATTTGGATCAGGCAGCATCAGACAGCGGCCCTGCCAGGGACCTACACAACAATTTTCAAATATGATCGTGGTAGACGAACGGGCAGTGTTAAAATTGTATGAACTCGTCAATCTGTGTATTAATGGCTTTGGCAGTGGCCGTATCGGCCAGTTCACCCTGGCTGTTCAGCAGTTTATCTACTGAAGAAATAGGCAGCCGGTTCGGATGCACAAAAACGCGGAGATAATTCAGTATGCCGGTAAGGTGTTCCATGCCGCGCAGGTTGCCTGAGCGTCCGGTGGCCACGCCGGTCAGCAATGCCTTTTTCCCCCACCATACTTTTTTATAATCGGTAATATCCATCATTACTTTCAGTACACCGGGGATACTGCCATTGTACTCGGGAGAAATAAAAATGAATTTGTGGGTAGGAACAAGTATTTCTTTTTCCAATTGTTCAAACGCAGGGTTCTTTTCGAGGTAACTCCAGCCTTCAAGGGATAACAACCGCGCAGGTACCTGCTTTTGCTTCAAAAGTTGTTCATAGTATTCCGCCACTTTACGGGTGTTGCTGCCAGCCCGGTTCGTGCCGGAAATAATTGTATAATTTTCGTTCATATCACCTGTATAACAGCTGTAGGAACTATTGGTTGCGATTTTATTATTTTTGCCGCCTGATGTTGCTATCCGGCATCAGAAAAACAACAAGTAAACAAAAACAACCACACCGCATCAGGCATGAAACTTACTTATTACGGTCACTCCTGTTTTTCAGTTGATGTCAAAGGTAAGAAACTCCTGTTCGATCCGTTTATCACGTATAACGAGCTGGCCAAAGACATAGATGTAAACGCTATCCCGGCTGATTATATACTGGTTTCGCACGGACACCAGGACCATATTGCAGATTGTGTAAGTATTGCTTCCCGCACGGGCGCTACGGTCATATGCAGTTGGGAAATACATACCTGGCTGGCCAACCAGGGCATTAAAAACCTGCATCCCATGAATACAGGTGGCAAGTGGAATTTTGGCGATTTCCGTGTGAAATGCGTTACCGCCCACCATTCATCGGGTTTGCCCGATGGGTCGTATGGTGGCAATCCTATGGGTTTCCTTGTATATACCGATTCAAAAACCTTTTATTACAGCGGCGATACAGCCCTTACACTGGATATGCAGTTGATCCCACGCTGGGCAAAGCTGGATTTTGCCGTACTGCCCATAGGTGATAATTTCACGATGGACGTGGCAGATGCTGTAGAGGCTAGTAAAATGATTCAATGCAATAACATCGTGGGCGTTCATTACGACACTTTTGGTTTTATCAAAATTGACCACGAACAGGCCAAAAAGGCATTTGCCGATGCCGGCGCCACGCTGCATCTCATACCCATAGGGAAAGATATTGACCTGTAACGGGCTGGTTTTCCCCACCGTACTGATTGATTGTCAGGCTTCAGTCAAGTTACCAACAGGGGCCGTGTGCATAACCGGTACGTCTGGTGGGAAAAAAAGTGAAGGGTTAAAAACAAGGTAAATAAGTATATTGCCGTTTAAATTCTAATCCGTCAACAAAAACAAAAAGGGACAAAGCATGGGGCGTGTAATCGGAGTCGCCAATCAGAAAGGAGGTGTGGGCAAAACAACATCTGCCATTAACCTGGCTGCCAGTCTTGCCGTGCTGGAATTCAAAACCCTGCTTGTGGATGCCGATCCCCAGGCCAACAGCACCACCGGTGTTGGCTTTGACCTGCAGAACATTCAGCAGAGCCTGTACGATTGCATGGTGAATAGCACCCCCGCCCGGGATGTTATTCTGAAATCTGAAATTCCTTTCCTGGATATTATCCCTTCTCATATTGACCTGGTAGGTGCAGAGATCGAAATGATCAATTATCCTAACCGGGAAAACGTTTTGAAAAATATTCTGGAGCAGGTCCGGAGTGATTACGATTTTGTAATCATCGACTGCTCGCCCTCACTGGGACTTATTACTGTAAATGCCCTGACCGCTGCTGATTCGGTGATCATTCCTGTGCAGACGGAATTTTTTGCATTGGAAGGTCTGGGCAAACTGTTGAATACAATCAAGCTGGTGCAGAGCCGCCTGAACCCGGCGCTGGTTATTGAAGGCATTCTGATGACGATGTATGATGGCCGTTTGCGCCTCTGCAACCAGGTGGTGAATGAAGTGCGCAAGCATTTCGACGAAATGGTATTCGATACCATTATCCACCGCAACAGTCGCATCAGCGAAGCGCCCAGTGTAGGTAAACCGGTAATCCTGTACGATGGCGCCAGCAAAGGCGCAGTTAATTACCTGAACCTTGCCCGTGAAATACTGCAGAAGAATGATATGACGAAGATCAAGCAGGTAGAAAGGATTATGGAATAGTAGCAATCTCCCGTACGCTATGTAGCTTGCTGCCTTGGCGATCACTCCCGCAGTGCTATGGTTTCTTTTTAATAATTCAATCATACACGTATAATGTCGAACCCCAAACAAAATAAAGAAGCGCTCGGAAAGGGAATCAGATCCCTGTTGCAGAATATTGATTCAGATCTGAAGGCTGCTTCGGGCAGCCTGAAGGCTGGTGTCGCAGAAGCAGTGACCAACGTGTTGCGCATTCCGATAGACCAGATTGAACCCAATCCCCGCCAGCCCCGGCACGATTTTGACGAACAGGCCCTGAACGAACTGGCCGCCTCCATAAAGTTGCACGACATTGTGCAACCAATCACGGTATCCAAAGTGCCCAATGGAAAATACCGGCTTATTTCAGGTGAACGTCGTTGGAGGGCAGCTAAACTGGCCGGCCTGAAAGATGTACCGGCCTATATTCGCCAGGCCAATGACCAGGAACTGCTGGAACTGGCCCTGCTCGAAAACCTGCAGCGCGAAGACCTGAACGCTATGGAAATTGCGCTGAGTTATAAGCGTATGATGGAAGAACTGAATTATACGCAGGAGCAGGTGGCTGAACGTATGGGTAAGGAAAGAAGTACCGTGGCCAATTACATCCGCCTGCTGAAACTTCCTCCGGATATCCAGGTATCGGTACGCAAAGGAGAAATTTCCATGGGTCACGCAAGAGCGCTGATCAATGTAGACACGATAGACAAACAACTCTATATCTTCAACGAAGTCAAAAACCGCGGGCTCTCTGTTCGCCAGACAGAAGAACTGGTGCGCAAACTGTACAAAGCGCAGGGGCCTGTTAAAGAATCGGTAAAAGCTTCGCTCCCGCCCGCCTACAAGAAAATTGAAGATAACTTAGCTTCGCACTTCAGCACCAAGGTGAGACTGAGCCATAACAAGAACGGACATGGCCAGATTTCCATCGAATACTATTCTATCCAGGAGCTGAACAAAATCCTGGATCAAATTGGTGTTTCGGCCAATTAAGCAATTGCGGGCATGACAAGAGTTTTCTTATTCATTACCTGGGCAGCATTGCTGCCATTATTTGTTGCAGCGCAGGAGAAAGATACGCTCATTGTGCAGGATAGCGCCGGCATTATCCGCTCCGGCAAGGACCAGGCCGCTGAAACTGTTTCCCGGGACACTTCTGCCAAAAAAAAATTCAGTCCGCGCCAGGCAGCCATCCGCTCTGCCATATTGCCGGGGCTGGGCCAGATCTATAACAAAAAGTATTGGAAAGTTCCCATCGTGTATGCAGCTGTAGGAATACCGGGTTACCTGTTCTTTGATAACAAGGCATGGTACGACCGGACCAAGTATGCACTGCGACTGATAGAAAACCCCGATCCAATTCCTGACACCGTATTGGCTACCGTACACCCCAGCCTGCGAAGATTTGTAATGAACAGAGACGAACGCTCATTGTTGCATTACCGCAGCGAATTCAGGCGCGATATGGACTATTCCATATTGATCACCTTGCTGATGTGGGGCCTAAATGTAGTGGATGCTACGGTAGATGCGCACCTGAAAGGTTTTGATATTAGTGATGACCTCAGCCTTCGTGTTCGTCCCGTAGTGTTGCCAGGGAATGCAGCTGGCATCAGCCTGGCCTTTACCTTCGGAAGGAATCGTCCAAAAACAATATCTTCGCTGCCACAATTCTGACAACCGCAGCGGCATAGAGCATTGCTGCATAGCTGCTATGACAATTTGCTCTGCGTCTGTGCGGTGGACCTTTATTTCCAGACTCAAAAGAGAAGCTTCATGAAGATCGCATTGATCGGTTATGGTAAAATGGGACGTGCCATAGAAGAAATTGCATTGCAGCGCGGACATGAAATTGTGCTGAAGGTGTCCATTGAAAATGTGCAGGACAATACCATTGAAAATATTCGCAAGGCCGATGTGGCTATTGAATTTACTGGTCCTGAATCGGCATACGACAATGTTATCAAATGTCTCGATGCACATATTCCGGTAGTCTGCGGCTCTACCGGCTGGCTGCACCGGTATGAAGAAGCGGTACAATACTGTCGTGCAAAAAACGGCACGCTGCTCTACGCAAGCAATTTCAGCGTTGGCGTGAATCTCTTCTTTGTGCTCAATCAGCGATTGGCCGCCATGATGGCGCCGCATGCCGAATACGATGTGCATATGAAGGAAATACACCACACACAAAAGAAAGATGCCCCCAGCGGTACTGCTATTACGCTTGCCGAAGGCATTTTGCGGAATTATCCGCGCAAGCAGCAATGGGTAAACCAGGCAAGCAGCAATATTGCTGATCTTGTTATTCTCAGCGAACGCGTTGACCCTGCGCCCGGCACTCATATTGTAACGTACACATCTGAAGTGGATGATATTGAGATCAAGCACACTGCGCATAGTCGTAAGGGTTTTGCCACTGGCGCCGTTATTGCGGCGGAATATGTACAAACGCGCAAAGGCGTTTTTTCCATGGAAGATGTTTTACAATTGTAAAATACCAAACTACTCCGACGCCCTTTTTCCGTTGAAACAAAAGAGCGAACAGCAGAAAAGGAAATCAAAAATTATCTTTAACTTCTGCCCGTAAACATATACTACATGCTCTCCAAGAAAGCACAATATGCCTTCAAAGCCCTGATGTACATGGCCGAAAAAAAAGACAACCAGCCTGTACTCATTGCGGAAATAGCTAAAAAGAAGAAAATTCCGTTGAAGTTTCTCGAGAACATACTGCTTGAACTGCGGAAAGAAGGCATCCTGGAAAGCAAGAAAGGAAAGGGCGGCGGCTATTTTTTCAAAATTCCCCCCAAGGACATCCCGCTGGCAAGGATCGTCCGGCTGATTGATGGGCCCATTGCCATGCTTCCCTGCGTGAGCCTGTATTTTTATGAACGGTGCAAGAACTGCGACGAAAAACAATGCGGTCTGCACGATATGATGATCCTTGTACGTGATGCCAACCTTCGCATACTGGAAAGAAAAACGGTGGCAGACCTTGCCAAAAAGTGACCCGTATTACGAATGCAACGATAAATGAAAGGTATTTTGACAATTAAGTAAGAATGTGTTGTAAAGGCTTACCCCTGCCCCTATGGCAGGGGCCCCGTTTACGTTCATTCGGGTTATTCACCCCCTCATTCTTGTTTGTTCCCGTTTATTTGTAGTTTTGCCGCGAATTAATAAAAAGCGTATATGTCAACTATTGCCAGATCCAACATTGATTTTTCGTTGCCTTATAAAGTAAAGGATATCAGCCTTGCGGAATGGGGCCGGAAGGAAATTCGCCTTGCTGAAGCCGAAATGCCGGGACTGATGGCACTGCGTGCCGAATATGGTGCTTCAAAACCCCTGAAAGGCGCCCGCATTGCAGGCTGTCTGCATATGACCATCCAGACCGCTGTGTTGATTGAAACACTGGTAGAGCTGGGTGCTGAAGTAAAATGGAGTTCCTGCAACATCTTCTCTACGCAGGACCATGCTGCCGCAGCCATTGCAGCCGCCGGTATCGGCGTATTTGCATGGAAAGGTCAGACCGTTGAAGAAGCCGACTGGTGTATTGAACAAACCTTGTTCTTCGGTAGTGCCGACCGACCGCTGAACATGATCCTCGATGATGGCGGCGACCTCACCAATATGGTATTTGACAAATACCCGGAACTTGTACAACATATTCGCGGGTTGAGTGAAGAAACAACTACGGGTGTACATCGCCTCTACGAAAGGATGGCGAAAGGCACCCTGCCCATTCCGGCTATTAATGTGAATGATTCCGTTACCAAATCCAAATTCGACAATAAGTACGGATGTAAAGAAAGCCTGGTAGACGCCATCCGCCGCGCCACTGACATCATGCTGGCCGGTAAGGTGGCTGTAGTAGGTGGGTACGGCGATGTGGGCAAAGGTTCTGCCGCATCGCTTGCAGGAGCCGGTTGCCGCGTTATTGTAACAGAAATTGACCCCATCTGTGCCCTGCAGGCTGCCATGGACGGTTTTGAAGTGAAAAAGATGATCGATGCAGTGAAAGAAGCAGACATCATCGTTACTGCTTCAGGCTGCCGCGATCTGATCACGGAAAAGCATTTCCGTTTGATGAAAGACAAGGCTATTGTGTGCAACATTGGCCACTTTGACATTGAAATTGATATGGCATGGCTGAACAAAAATTATGGCCATACCAAAGACACTATCAAGCCGCAGGTAGATATATACAATATCGATGGAAAGGATGTGATTGTACTGGCGGAAGGCCGCCTGGTTAACCTGGGCTGCGCCACTGGTCACCCCAGTTTCGTAATGAGTAACAGCTTTACCAATCAGACGCTGGCACAAATCGAGTTATGGAATAATTATAGCAAGTACGAAAATAAAGTGTACGTGCTGCCCAAACACCTCGATGAAAAAGTGGCCCGTTTGCATTTGGCCAAAATAGGTGTGGAACTGGATGAGCTTACAGAGGAACAGGCCGCTTACCTGGGCATTCCTAAAAATGGTCCCTTCAAACCGGAACACTACAGGTATTGATCTTATACAGAAAGCGCTCCTGTTGGGAACGCCGTGTGCATGAACTTCTTAAACATGATAAGCCGCCTTCGGGCGGCTTTTTTATTTTATGCAATGAAAATACTGCCGGAAATGCATTATAGGCCTACAGACCTATAATTGGCAATTATAGGTTTTAAAGCCTATAATTGTGAAATATAGGTTTATAAGCCTATATTTGTATAAATTGAATATATGGCAGGAAAACGCAAAGCTTCGGTAATCAGCGCCGATGTTATCGGTTCTTCCACCTTGAAACCGGCAGCACGAAGAAAATTGCAGGCTGCCCTCGACAATGTGTTTAAATATGCTTCCGCCCAATGGAAAGACCTTAGTGTACAACAATACCGGGGAGACAGCCTGCAGGCCGTATTCACTACCAACAGAGCATACTCACTACGTGCAGGATTGTTATTGCATAGTGGATTACAGAAAGAAAATTTTCGCATACGTATTTCCGTTGGAATTGGAGAAATTAGTTATAAAGGCAGAAATATCATTACTTCAGACGGATCAGCATTCCAGGCATCGGGCCACTATCTTGACACACTGATTAAAAGCGGCGATGTGATTTCCATAGCGGGAATCGATGATGAATTTACGGCAGAATGGCAGGTGCACAGTGCTACGCTCAATCATATTATTGAACGCTGGAGCAGGCAACAGGCTGAAGCTATATACCTGCATTTGCAGCAGTACACACAATTGAAGATGGCCCGTAAATTAAAGATCCGGCAGCCCTCCGTACACCAGCGCCTGCAGGCCGCCGGATGGCCTGTAATACAGAAAATTCTGCAGCGCTTCGAATCGGTTGTCCCATCCATTTAGTATTTTTGGCCCTTATGATTTTCCTATATCAGTGGATATTCGTACACCTGCTAACCGACTTTGTGTTGCAAACACCAGGTATGGTACGGCACAAGCGAAGACTAAAAGCCCGTTCCTGGTTGTTGTACCTGCATTGCCTGCTGCACGGCGGACTAATATATTTGCTCAGCCCGTCGTGGAGCATGTGGTATATTGGTGTGATAGTAGCGGTAAGCCATTTTTTTATTGATCTGTGGAAACTGAAACGGAGAGAAAACCTGCTCAACTTCTCCCTCGACCAGTTTTTTCACCTGCTTACACTATGTCTTCTCTGGTGCATATTTGTATCACCCGATGGATGGATCAAACAATTATGGACAGACATCCGCTCCAATACTGCCTGTTGGGTAATTGGAACCGGCTACCTGATAGTAACCTTTCCGCTCTCCTATTTCCTGTCATTTGCAACACAACGATGGCGCAGGCAGGCCGAAGAAGGCGGGTGGCGCTCCACGAACAGTCTCAATGAAGCAGGAAAATGGATTGGCATCTTCGAGCGTATTCTCGTTTACACTTTCGTCATCACCAATCATTTCGAAGGAATAGGTTTTTTAATAGCCGCCAAATCTGTTCTTCGCTTCAACGATATCAAAGGAAGTGACGCACGTAAGGAAACGGAATATGTACTCATCGGCACGCTGATGAGCTTCGCTGCGTCCATTCTTACAGGCATACTGGTAAATGCCGCGCTCACCTGAGCCTGCCGGCACCCTTCCATGCCATTAACAGTATTATAGGTCTATAGACCTATAATGAGCAAATATAGGCCTGTAGGCCTATATTTATTTTTTTCTACTTTGTTAATGCAAAATATAATTATCAAGCAAGCAAAAGGCAATGACCGTGCTTCAATGCTGCAAAAAACAAAACCGCCTTATACAAGGCGGTTTGTTATGTAACCCTTTGAAAGGCCGGTAAGCACAGGCTCATTAGTGACGATGTTTACGGTGATCATCCCAATTATAATTCCTGCCATTTTTCCTGTACTTTTTATTCTTTGCTTCCGTCACTTTAACGTTACCGCGAATGTCAACTACAATGCTCACATCTTTTTTATTGATGCTGAATACAGTACTGGAAACAAGCTTGCGGGTTGTACGGAATATAGTCCGGTTATCCACTTCATACACCTTCACCACGTGCTTGCCTCTTGAGAGGTCGGCAATGTTGATAATATTTCCATTATGACTGAAATAGCTTTTACCATCGATTACAATTTCATACTGGCGGGCCGACTTCAGCGTTACTATCGGGCGATGATCAGCAAACACGGCCATGGTAATCAGGGTGCTCAGCATAAGTGTAACAATCTTTTTCATCTTCGTAAGTTTTAATCGTTGCCGCCGGTGCATTTACCGGGTACAATGCACGCTGGCGCTAATCTTGTTGACCCGGATTTCTGCTGTCGCTTTTTCATTTACTTCTTTTCTTTTTCGTGTTCGTTTAATGCATAGACTGGTGCTTTTGCGAAAAGCAACACAACGATTTGTTAAAGAATCCGGATGTTTTTATTGATTTTTTACAGGGAGATAGCCGGTTTATTATTGAAATATCGTAAGTTATATAAGCATTGTGCATTGTGCATTGTGCAGTTTCATTCAAGCAGGTACATTTCCCGGATATTAAACCAGGAAATACACCGCGGCACAATTTTTTTTACAGTGGGCAAAAAGTATATGAAGAAGGATAAACGTCCGCATACTACAGAAAATAAAAAGAAAAACAACCCCCAACCGCTGCAAAAGGAAGATATTCAAAAGAACCCGGACGAGCGAATTGACGAGGACTTTCCGGGATATCCGCACCCTCCTTCCAACGAAAAAATGATCAACCCGGTTACAGAGCAAGAAAAAACCAACGCGCAATTGATCGGGAAGAAAAATGAAAAGAAAGAGGGTACAGAACAACAATCAGACGGATCTGCTGATGCATTTAGCAGGACTGAAGGAGATGTACTCCGCGGCGAACTGGAAAACAACGAGCAGAAAAAGAAAGAAAATAACTATTAAAATACAAAGTATGAATGAAACCATCCGCCAATCACAAACGGACCCTGCCTACAAAGGACTGATCGCCATGCAGGACGAGGCATTGTGCCATCTTTTCTTTCATTGCTGCCTCCGCGACGGCCGGTTTTCCGATGCAGAAATAGATGCAATTTCAAGCCGCTTTGTAGCATTTGGACTGCATAAAAACCTCAACTTTAAAGATGAGGTACTGAAATACCGCTCTTATGTGAATGATATCAACAATGAAAAAGAATATATTCAATTCCTGGTACAACTGATCAAACCGGCCAACGAACTGGCATTGTATTCCTATTGTCTGGAATTAAGTCTTACCGATGCGGACCTCAGTCTGCAGGAAGAAAAACTGCTCGGGACCATTGCTGAAGTGTTGAACCTTACTCAAGAAGAAACTTCGGTGACAAGAAAGTTAATGGCCCAGCGAAAAGTAGTAGAATCACAGTTGCTATTTTAGTAAAAATCATTGTACAAAAAACAAAATGCCGGATGAAATAGCATCCGGCACTGTTCAGTTTTTGCTGGTCACTAACCAGTAACAGTTTCTACTCTCCACTCATCTTCTTTCCAACGTACCTTGCTCCACTGGTTACGCATCTTTTCCTTTCCTGCCTGTGCCTCTCCTTTCTTACCCCATTCCTTGATCTTCAATTGCCCATCTTCCCATTTCACCTTTCTTCCTTCTGCCATTTTAATCATAAATTCATCATCTTCTACCTTCACAACAGATTCGTCTAACTCATAATTTCCTTCATCATCCTGCATCAGCATGCCATTTACGATCAAACCGGTAGGACCATGAACAGTGTCTGTTCTGTTGATTACATAAAATTCAACCGGTTCGCCAGTAGTTCTGTTAACTGCCCTGTAGTTCATCGTGTCGTAATAAATATCAATCACCATGTTATTTTCCAAATCGGTTATGGTATACTGTTGGCCCATACCCATATGCTGATGATCTTGCGCCATACTGGTGGTGTCATGTCCTGATGTATCTTTCCTGGTGGTATCTGTCTGGGCAGAAGTAGCCAATGCGAACACTGAAAAAAGCACTACCCCTGCGGATTTCAGCATGTTCCTCTGTTTCATAGTCACACAATTTTTGTTTACTAAATGCTTTGTAGTTCCTACTACTTATCTACATAAAACTGTGCCAATTTCCATTTAGGAAGGCGGCTGTAGCACAAGCCTTGCGAACCACCTCCGGCAGCAGTGTTGCCAATATTCCCCATGCCACTGCTGTACGGAAACTGATACTGATAAACGTAGTTACCAGGCGCGTAGGCAAATGGTTAATCATCAGGAAATTTGCAATTGCAGTTAAAATAGAAATCAGGTTTCCAAATGCAACGTCATTTTTTCGTTATGGAAATGAAAAAATGCAGGTTGTAATAAATCAACCATCCAACCGACTACTTGCTTACCTTATATTAGTTATGTATGGACAAATATGAAAAGGAAGTCAGACTGGAACTGGAGCAGTGGCAACGCGAAATGCAACGCCACGCCAACTTCGTCAACCGCCTTACACGCAAGGCGCAAACAAAAGTAAACAGCTTTATACCGGAAAAAATTCACCAGGGCATTACTGTGGCCATCCGGCAGATGGTCCATGGGGTATTGTTCGGCGCCGAACATACCACGCCCGCGCCGTTGTTAAATCAACCGCTGGCTGTAAGGGAATTGCTGGTGCGTGAGAAAATTGACCAGTACAGGAAAGCTGCCGCCGCAGAAGGCGGTATTACGGGCGCCGGTGGGATATTGTTAGGGCTTGCCGATTTTCCCTTGCTTTTAGGCATCAAAATAAAACTGCTTTTTTCCATTGCTTCCTTGTACGGCGTTCAAACAAAAGCATACCAGGAACGTGTGTACCTGTTGCACATATTTCAGCTGGCGTTCAGCAGTAAGGAACACCGGCGAAACGTGTACCAGCAAATTGTGAACTGGCAGGAAAAAGTACGCCAATTGCCGGGCAACTTAAAGGAATTTGACTGGCGTACTTTTCAGCAGGAATACCGCGATCATATCGACCTGGCCAAAATGGCCCAACTGGTGCCGCTCATTGGCGCGCCGGTAGGCGCTATTGTAAACTACAACCTGGTAAAAAAACTGGGCATTACGGCCATGAATGCGTACAGGATGCGTTGGTTTGATGAAGGTCGAAGGGAATAAATGTTTCCAACACGAAAAGTACAGCACGCCACCACACAGGTAATCCTGACGTTCAACTATTATATCCACAGCCGGCTTGTTCAGGTTTGTCCCCGCTTGTACATCGCGACGCTCTTACCCCTTAATCAAACCTAAACCACTAAACGACTCCCATTCATCCTTTAATGCTGCTTCCATTAACCACCTCTCCGCACAACAGTAAGGTTCTCTCTGGCCCGACCAGGGACGCATCAGGGTGAAAAAAGATTTTACACAAAGGGCTAACCTCAAAGAAACAGACCTGAAGCGCATGCTTTTTCAACTATTGATGACCGTGAATGCATGGTTGCAGGACGTACAGGTGCATTCGGTCAGGTTACTCTATATAGTGGATGGGAACGGGTGCAGGTTGTAATGCCTACAGTGCATATCGTGGAAAAATTACGCCGGTGCAAAATCCTTTTAAACAGCTTAACGGCGCCCTCAAAGATCAGCAACCGGTTCTAAACCAAACGCACGCAGGGTGATGGCAAGGGAGGATTCTGAGCGGGGCTCCCCCAACTTATACACCAGGAAAATCTCAAAAAATTAATAACCTGTATGCAGGTTATACCATTATGCCGGGCAGGCAATCGCCCGTTAAAGTATATTGCAGCTTTACCCATATCTGGCCATATAAAGCATTTTGCTTCGCCGACCCGCAACCAATAGGTCCCTTTTGACCCGCATCAATATTCCAGTGTTGGTTTCAGGGCTTCATCCTGAAGCAGAACACGCAACATACTCTTATGTGAATAACTTTTTTAAGTTAAAATTCTCCACAAAACAATTTATTGCACGGATATTGATATAATTTGGGGACTCTTTTAACACAGGAACATAGGAATATGCGCATAGAATTTGTCAGGAACATTCAGTTCACAAGACTGCTGAAAGTGAATGGCCGCCTGCGTGAGTTTAATTTCAGGAAATTGGGCGGCGCCAATGAGGGATTTTTTACCGTAGATGTTAGTGATGATCGCGGCAATCGCATCATTTTCCGGATGCAAAAGCAAGACGATACCTGGAAGCTGGTAATGCCGCAGCCATTGCCGGCATGGATCATAGAAAAAGAATCCAGCTTTCACGAACTGATAGAAGAAGAGCTGAAAGAATCGAAGTAATTCATTCCCTTCCCAAAATATTGTTGAACGGTCAGCTGTTCAGGCTTCAACAAAGTTGCCTGAACAGCTTTAGCATTGCCATAAGGTCAGCATTCCGAATTATAGGTGTTGACTAGAATACCCACATCCATCCACTCGCAACAGCCTGCTTTACGGTAAATTATTGACCTTCAAACTTAATGAGTCTGGCACCTTTTTCATACTATTCTCCACAAAGAAAAAATGAAAAAGGAAGTAAAAGAATTGAAAGAACGGAACAATAGCCAAATGTACCAGTATTGGTTCGGCACCATGTCGGTAACGCTTATACTTTTGCTTATCCTGGCATTTATTGCTTCTACTGTTTATATCGGCATCAGTAGTATGCCCGGCAGATAACACAAAAAGCGTAGCTGACCAGTCGTTATGATCCGGTCGCGCTACGCGAGCATTAGGAGTATGGATTAAAAAATCAGGTACTCCTCCCTAACTGGCCACATTTGCAGCACATTAAGTTTCTTCGCTTCAGTAAGAGCAAATGCTTTGCCATCTTTCGCCGTTGCAGGCACAAATGCTGCTTTTTTCATAATATAGTGTGCTATTGACTTTAATTTTAGTTGCAGTTTCGTCCTTGTTATAAACTTTATTTAAGATAAACATCACCGAAACCAATAGCGCTTTTTTTCATTAGTAGGCATTGCTGTTTATCCATGCTATACAACAGGATCCGGATGTTGATGCACTGTTTTACTTGCTGGTTCATACAAGCCAGTTTTTGCAGATTCATATGTGGAAATTATGATGAGACTTTCCGGCAGGTTATTACGAAGGGATATGCATTTTTGTAAACCTATCGGCACGAAATGTATGGAGATAGTTTCGTTGCACACTAGCATACCCGAGGGCCTGCATTGCATGACGCGAGTAAACTGGCGCGCCCGTTACGTTGAAAAAATAACAGCAGGGGAACTACAGACTATCCGGTGATCCATCTGATACAACTCAAAGGAACAACTCCTCCAATTTTGGCCTGCATCACCGGTAATGAACATCAGGGATTAGGGGATTGATTGAATAACAGTATTTATTTTCCCGAAATTATCTTTTCTGCCACATGCTGACTACTCACTAAAGCGGCTTCAACCGTACCCGGTGCAGGACCTTTGTAAAATGCTTCTCCCGCGAAATACAATGTTTGTTCAATGGGCTCACTGAAAATTTCCTGCGCCCTACGGGTATGCAGTGTGCTGTAGCTATAACCGCCCATTGCATAAGGACGCTGTTTCCAGTTATGTACTTCAAATGCTGTTACAAGTTGCCGCAATTGGTATTCGGGTATATTGAAGATGGCTGATAAGGAATGAAAAGCAAGCGCCAATACTTCTTCATCACTTACCCGGTCAGGCAGTGCATTTTGTTCACCGCCCAGCCAGCCGGTGAGCACAGGACGGGTATCGGGCAATTGCGTCCACCAAGTGGGTACCGGCTGGTCACTTAAAATAAAACCGGTATCGGCGCGCCAGCAGGGCCGGGAAAAATGAAGCAATATTTTGATCACCGAACCATAGCCCATTTCCCTTGCTGTTTCCCGGTAGCTATCGATGGCAGGTTCAAATGCTATTCCACTCGCATCTGAAGGCGCCGCCTGCAGCACTCCCAGCGGAACCGTAATGATGGCTTTCGATCCTTCAATAGTGCTGCCGTCGGCAGCAACCACACTTACGGTGCCACTTTTCCAGCGCAGTTTTTTTACTACAAAAGAAGTCCGCAATTCACCTCCATGAGCAAGCAACCGGTTGCACAAATACGTAACGAGTTGTCCATACCCTCCCTGCACCCTGAACTGATGTCCCATATCCTGCTGCCATTCATCGCGAATGGCGAATACATTGGCTTTGCGGATATCGGCCAGATCGAATCCGGCTGCAAAACGTTGCACCGCATGACGCAACGGCTCATAGTGCGTCACCGGGAAATACTGGTCAAGGAAACCGGCAATGGTCATATCTTCCTGCAATTGCTGCATCTTTTCGAGCAGCAGGTCCCAGCCTGGTGCAACATTTTCCTGTGTAGTCCATGTGCCATTGCTCACTGTATAGGCATTACCGGTTAATAGCTTCATCGGAATACCGGCTTCGTGCAAAAGCTTTGACGTCAATACGAGGTCGCCATGCACAAACTCGGCTCCCGCTTCTATAACACCCTCAAAATCGTTCCGGGTAATGGTATGAATCCGACCACCAATTCGGCTATCCGCTTCCGTTATCACAACATGGTATCCCTGTTCCGACAGCAAACGTGCGGCCATCAATCCCGCAGCACCGGCGCCTATAATGATGATAGTTTGTTTCATGCTACGTCCTGTTAACTTATCTGCCACACCAGTAAACTAACACCGGTAGCGAATAGTTGGAAGCCCATGTTCAGGAAATGTAAGTAACCCAGGGACAATTACTCGCAGTGAACCGGTAAAAATTTTCACCGCTTAAAAACCAATGAAAAAACCATACCGGATAAATTTTATTTTGCAGCTGGAAAACCGGCTTCAACTATGAAGGTGACCTTTACCGCTACCATACAGCAATTTGAAAAACATGCTGACAAAACAGGATGGAGTTATATTGAAATACCGGCCGATATTGCCCAAAAACTAAAACCGGGCAACAAGAAAAGTTTCCGGGTAAAAGGAAAGCTGGACAACTATGCCATCAGCCATGTGTCGTTGTTACCTATGGGTGACGGCAATTTTATATTGCCCATCAATGCAGCAATGCGAAAGGGAACTGGTAAACGAAAAGGCGCATCATTAAGAGTTCAGTTGGAAGCGGAAACCCAACCGACGCCTTTGTCGGCCGACCTATTGGAATGCCTGGCCGACGAGCCCGAAGCCATGGCCTTTTTTAAAACACTGACGCCTTCCCACCAACGGTACTTCAGCACCTGGATAGACAGTGCCAAAACGGAACAAACCAAAGCAAAACGTATTGCACAGTCTATAACGGCCTTGTGTAAGGGAATGGGGTATGTGGAAATGGTCCGCGCGCTGAAACGGGAACGGGACGAGCTATCCGGCAGGTAAGGAAATACAGGTGTGGCAACGGTTACAGCTTACAGCTACCGCCCGCCGGTGAATCCGCTACAGCATTAGCCGCAAAAAATCTTAACGATTCTGTACAACATTCACCCTTTTCCACATGTTGTTAATAAGTAACTTTATGTAAATGCAGTTTCAAATAATTATATTTGGAATAGCCGTAATTGCAGTGATGAAGCTTTCGTAGTTGCTGCTTTTTGTGAACCTAAACAGCACGTGAATTGACAGAAACAATCATAAGTCTGGAAACCGTAAACCCTATAGAGTTTTTCGGTGTAAATAATGGCAAGTTAGACATCCTCAAAAAGAAATTTCCGCTGTTGAAAATTCTTTCGAGGGGGACCCAGCTGAAATTAAGCGGCTCTCCGGAACAGGTAGAAAATGCAAGGGAAAAAATTAATCTCATTGTTCAATACCTGGAACGCAATGGCCACATGAGCGAGAATTATTTTGAACAGATTCTTGGTGGCGATGATGCAGAGACCGTTGATCATTTTGTGGACCGCAATCCCAACGACATACTGGTATTTGGCCCTAACGGCAAAACGGTAAGGGCGCGTACCGCCAACCAGAAACGGCTGGTGCATATGGCAGAAAAGAACGACGTGGTCTTTGCCATTGGCCCCGCAGGTACCGGTAAAACCTATACAGCTGTTGCCATGGCTGTAAGGGCGCTGAAAAACAAGATGGTGAAAAAAATCATCCTCACGCGTCCCGCTGTGGAAGCCGGGGAAAGCCTGGGCTTTTTACCGGGCGATCTGAAAGAAAAGATCGACCCATACCTGAGGCCCTTGTATGATGCGCTGGACGACATGATCCCTGCCGACAAGCTCGGCTATTATATGAGCACGCGCGTGATTGAAATTGCGCCGCTGGCTTATATGCGTGGTCGTACGCTCGACAATGCCTTTATCATCCTGGACGAAGCGCAAAACGCCACAGACTTGCAGCTAAAGATGTTCCTGACGCGTATCGGCGCCAATGCCAAAGCCATCATCACTGGCGACCTTACCCAGATTGACCTGCCGAAGAACCAGCGCAGCGGCCTTGAAAAAGCCGTACGCATTCTCCGCAATATCGACGGTATTGCCCATATAGAGCTCGATGAGGAAGACGTAGTGCGCCACCGGCTGGTGAAAGCCATCATTAAGGCTTACGACCGCGACCGGGAAAGGGAGATAGGACAAACCGAAGGAAGGCACCATACACCTAACAAAAACGATGATAAGGCCGGTCTAAACGGTTAACAGCAATCAATAAGCATTGAAAACAGGGGTGCGCTTTGTACCCCTGTTTTTTTATCCCCTGTACACCGCTGTAGAAGCCGGCAATTACGTCACTGGTGCGGTTTGTGCCACTGTATTATATACGAATGCCCTGCCGCAGCAGCCAGCTATGATCCTGGTATAATTTACGCTCCCGCTTTTTTATGCCCAATACTCAGGCAGGAAGGTATCGTCCCCAATCGGGTACGATTTACGCTCCTGTTGTTAAACCCAATTTGCGATCATACAAGCGCAGTATAACCAGGATGCTATCCGCTCTCCGGCGTAAGAAAGCTCCTTGCAGCAAGCCCCGCGCCCCATCCCCTGTTTATATTGCACCGACCCAACAACTGCCCCCCCAATAACTACTTTGTTTACTACGTGTTTGAATGCCTTATTTTTGTTTTATGACGAAATTATTTACAGGCGTTATCGCTGCAATGCTCCTGCTGTCCTGCGGCAGCAGTGAACTTACCAAAGCAGAAGATGCACAGGATGCCGGCCGCCAGTTTATACGGGCCTGCCTCGATGGAGATTACGAAAAGGCAAGATTTTTTTTAATGAAGGATGAAGACAATCTCCGTTTGCTCGAAAAATGGCAACACGATTATCAGCAGATGTCCGGGCAAGCCAAGCGCAGCTACCGCGAAGCAAGCATCCGGCCTATTGCTATTACTTCTGTGAGCGATACGCTCATCACCTACAGATATCACCACACTTCCAATACCAAAGACACATTTACACTTCATGTAGTAAAGGTAAATGACGAGTGGCTGGTAGACCTTAAATCCATAATCTCGCCGAAATAAGATGTGGCAAAGTATTTTACTGGTAGCGACAGGCGGCGGCGCCGGCAGCGTGCTCCGTTTTCTGTGCCAGCGGTGGGTGCACCAGCACTATCCGCATGCTTTTCCGTGGGGAACTTTCCTCGTAAACATTGCCGGTTGCCTGCTCATCGGATTGTTGTGGGGCCTTATTGAAAAAGGCAACCTGGTAAAAGCAGAATGGCGGCTTTTGCTGGTAACCGGGTTTTGCGGGGGATACACCACCTTTTCTTCCTTTGCTGCCGAAAACATCCAGTTGCTGAAAGATGGCCGGATCACGTATTTTCTGTTCTATTCCCTGGCCAGTGTATTATTGGGTATACTGGCTGCATTTGCGGGCATGATGCTGACGAAGTGACCTTTTTCAACGCAAGATGGAAAGCATCGTGCAGTATTTGCACTGACAACGCCGGAGGCCCAATATAACTTTTCGTACGTTTGCCAAAATTCTTGATACTATGTTGACTATTGCTCACCCCTGGCACGGCGTTTCGTATGGCGAACAGGCCCCCCGCATCGTAAATGCAGTGGTGGAAATTCCGCAAGGTACGCGTGCCAAGTATGAGATTGACAAAGAAAGTGGTTTATTGAAACTGGACAGGGTTATCTACTCTTCCTTCTATTATCCCTGCAACTATGGCTTTATTCCTCAAACCTATGGAGACGACCGGGACCCACTGGATATACTCGTGCTTACGTCTCAATCTGTACAGGCCCTGTGCATTATGCAGGCAAAAGTGGTGGGCGTGATGCAGATGATCGACAGTGGTGATGCTGATGACAAGATCATTGCCGTTGCCGCCAATGACCCCAGTGTGAATCACTATAACAACATGGAAGAACTGCCCAAACACTTCTTCGATGAGTTACGCCATTTTTTTGAGGAATACAAAAAGCTCGAAAACAAAACAGTTGTTGTGAACGAGTTTGGCGATAAAACCACTGCGTTGAAAATCATTGAAGATGCCATCAAATCCTATAAAGAGCATTTCAGAAAGTAGTTTGTTCCCTACCCTGTTGGCTTCCGGATTCACAAATTATTTACCAACCATGAACATACTGATATGACAATTCAAACGGTATTGCTGCTTTTCCTGGTGGGCCTTGCGGCCGGCGCATTGAGTGGGATGGTGGGTGTGGGAGGAGGTATTATCATTGTTCCTGCCCTGGTATACCTACTGGGCTTTTCACAATTGCAGGCACAAGGCACTTCACTCGGATTGCTGCTGCTGCCGGTGGGATTCCTGGCAGTTTTGAACTATTACAAGCAGGGATACATCGACGTCAAAGTAGTGGCCATCATGTGTGTGTCGTTTGTGATTGGCGGATGGTTGGGCAGTAAGTTCACGTTATCGTTGCCGCAGGAGACCGTAAAGAAAATATTCGCAGTAATACTGTTGCTGGTAGCGAGCAAAATGCTTTTTCTCGATAAGTAAGTCAAACAGAAGGCAGGGAAATTTTTCCTGCCTTCTTCGCTTAAGCACGTTTCTCACCTGTTCAATCCTCATGGATTAATACAGTGCTATTCAAAATAGCGTCTGATCAGTTTCAAACGATGGGTGCGTTCTCCTGTATCGCTGTTGATGATACCTTGCACATCGATGGAATCCTTGCGCACTTTGCCGGAGGAATGAATGATCTCTTTATTGTTCAGCAACAGACCTACATGCGTAATTTTTCCTTTCTCATTATCAAAAAATGCCAGGTCGCCGCAGCGGGCCTCCTGTAAATCATTTACAGGCGTTCCTTGTTCTGCCTGCATCCACGCATCGCGCCGCAAGGGGTAATGGAAGAAACGAAATACGAGTTGGGTAAAGCCGCTGCAATCAATACCAAATACCGAGCGACCACCCCAGAGATACGGTGTGTTCAATAAACGTGCAGCTCTTGCCTCGATGGCCGCTGCAGTGGGTGTGGCCGACAATGCGTCCCAGGGACTGCCCACCAGGTAATTGATACGATAGGGCCCCAGCCGCATATCGGTGTTGGCTGGCGCTATCACCGGTGCGCCCATGGGAATGTAAGCGGTTATGCCATTAATGGTTGCCTGGTCTGTATGATCGCTTATGTAAACAGCCGAACCGTTGGTAGCGGGCAATTGCTCCAGCAACACCAACTGACTTCGCTGGCACCAGCCTTCATACTGATCGTGGGTGCAGCGGATCCTTATAAAATCTGAAGTTGTTTCCAGCACCTGACCGCTTTCTCCAAACAGCAACTGGCTGACCATTTCACTCCGGTGCGCTGCATCCGCTCTTAGCGGGCTTACCGGCACTACGCAAACTGCATAATTCATGTGTTGCTTTTGAGCACAAAGAAAATAATAAATACGATGATTCTGCGTTTGGCGGGCATAGCAGTTGGTAAGGCCTTTTTCATTGCTCCCTTGCAGCTTTGTGAAATTTTCCCGGCACTGCATCTAACAGGTAGGATTTTCCTTAATTTTCAATTAGTGAAACAGGAACCTCTTGCACATATCAGCGACCAACAACTACTGGAAAGGTTTTACATAACCCGCGACAATCAATTGCTGGGCGTATTATTGCAGCGCTATACATTGTTGTTGCTGGGTGTATGCATGAAATACCTGAAAAATGAAGAAGAGGCCAGGGACAGCGTGCAGCAGGTATTTCTGAAAGTCATTACCGAATTGCACAAGTACCGGGTGGAATATTTCAAGTCGTGGTTGTATATGGTAGCTAAAAACCACTGCCTGATGAAGCTGCGTGACCGGCCCGGGCGCATTGCAGGGGAAGTCCAGGAGCAGATGGTCGCTGTAACGCCGGAAGAAAATGACAGCATCCGGCTCGATATGGAAAAGGACCGACAGTTGGAACTAATGAATGATTGTTTACAGGAATTGAATACAGACCAGAAACGGTGTGTAACTTTGTTTTACCTTGAAAAGAAATCTTACGCGGAAATATCCAGTCAGACCGGCTATACGCTTATGCAGGTGAAAAGCTATATTCAGAACGGAAAACGCAACCTGAAAATTTTGCTGGAGAAAAAACTCAATCAATGACCTGTTATTTACCATGCCATTGCCATGAATAATGATCTGCTGAACATATTATCAAACAGCAATAAGGATATTGACAATCAGAAGCTGATGGATTACCTGAGCGGTAAACTGTCGGAGAAGGAAAAGCATGAAGTGGAAAAATGGATGGTGGATAATGAATTTGTGAACGAGGCCATGGAAGGCTTACAGGACCTTTCCGGTAAGAAAGATTTGAACCTGTACGTGGACCAGTTGAACAAGGAACTTAACCGCTATATTCAAAAGAAAAAAGACCTGCGCGAAAAACGCCGCTTCAAAGACAATCCCTGGGTGTACCTGGCCGTTATCCTGGTGCTGGCCATTATTATTGTCACCTGGTTCGTGATCCGCTACATGACCCATCGTTAATGTGATCATTTGCATTTGTCGCCTAATATGCCACCTTATCGGGCTTCAGTATCCATTCCTCAAACAATGCAATGGCTTTCTCTCTTTCTATTCCTACCATAGGTATGGCCCTTTGGTCAAAAGGAAGCGAAAGCTCATTGTAAATAAAAGAATCATCAAACCCGGCATGAGCAGCATCATACCGAGTGCCGGCATAGAACACTTTTTGCGGACGCGCCCAGTAGATGGCGCCCAGGCACATGGGACAAGGTTCACAACTGGTATAGAGTTCACAACCCGTTAACTGGAAAGTGCCCAGCCTGTTGCAGGCATCGCGTATGGCTACCACTTCTGCATGCGCGGTAGGATCATTGGTAGAAGCCACACTGTTGCAGCCCTGCCCTATAATCTCATCCCCCTTCACAATAATACATCCAAAAGGCCCGCCGGTGTTGGCGTTCATGCCTTTTCTGGCCAGTTCAATAGCTGCCTGCATAAAACGACGTTCACGGTCTGTCATAACAATTCATTTAATCAGTAAGGGTGGCGCCTGTGGCGCAGTTTCGTACCACAGAAAACACGGCATTTGAAAAATTGTTGTACCTCCATTGGTTCAAGATTACCGGTGTGCCGCATGTAATCGGCCGTAGTCTGTGTATTATTCCTTATACGCTGTGGCCTGCTGCTATACTCCTTGTACAGTAATCAGCCGCATATCTTTCACGATTGCTGCGCTACCACTGCATTTCCCAGTTCAAGCAGTTTCCGTAGCTCATGCTCATCAGCCACGTAAACATTTCCGGTATCTGCCACTGCAGGATGCTGCAATTGCAGGGTATCGGCAACTATTTTTCTTGCCGAAGTATGAAATTCAGTGGCGCCTGTTTCGCGAATCAGTTTTTCGATATTGGAGCTGCGCACTCCGGCGCCGGGCATGATGATGATTCTGCCATCGGCCTGCTGTACCAGTTTGGCCAACAGCCCGGTGGCTTCGGGAGCAGCAGCTTTTTGTCCGCTGGTAAGCACCCTTTCGCAACCGCATTCTATCAAATCTTCCAGCGCCTGGAAAGGATCGGGCGTTACATCGAAAACGCGGTGGCAGGTAACGCCCATGGGATAGGCCCATTCTACCAATCGCTTCATGCGTTCTTTGTCGATGGCCCCGTTGTGCAATTGCACGCCGGTAGAAATGCCATCGCATCCCAGCTGTTTGCACAGCAGCACATCCTGCTTCATGATGGCAAATTCTTCTTCACTGTAAAAGAAATAGCCGGCGCGCGGGCGAATGATCGGGTACAGGGCGATGGATATTTTTTCGCGCGCCAATCGAATGGCGCCATAAGATGGTGTGGTACCACCTTCTACCGGGTTATCGCACAATTCCACGCGCCTGGCGCCGGCACGCTCTGCAATGACACAGGATTCCAGGTTGAATGCGCAAACTTCAAGTAACATGTTTAATGAATCTACTATTATAATATTGGAGGAAAAGCTGTATACTCTAATTCAATTCCATTCACTCCCCCCTCAAAATTTACTTTTTGCCGCATGCACTTTTTCTTCCCGCTTGCTTTTTACCGCATACGTAAAACCCGACTGCAATGCATATGCGCCATACTCTCCTTTTTTATTCAATGCCAGGAAACCTACCTGTACATTTCCTGCTTTTTCAGGATTGCGGGCAATGATCCTTTCCACTGCCTGCCTGCAGGCTTCCTGCGGGGGCTGTCCCTGTCGCATGAGTTCCACCACCAGGTGCGCACCTACAATGCGGATCACTTCCTCTCCCACGCCAGTGGCGGTGGCGGCGCCCACTTCATTGTCAACATACAAACCCGCCCCTATGATGGGTGAATCTCCTACCCTGCCATGCATTTTATAGGCCATACCGCTGGTAGTGCAGGCGCCGCTCAGGTTGCCCTGCTCGTCCATGGCCAGCATACCGATGGTATCGTGATTATCCTGGCCGCCGGGCAGGGAGCCTTGTTCTTTCCGGTATAATTTATTTTCGATATTAATGACTGGTTTGTATTCCGATTGCTTCAACCATTGCTCCCAGGCTTTTTTGCTTTCGGGCGTCAGCAGGTCTTCTTTCCTGAACCCATTTGCCAGTGCAAACTGCAGTGCGCCATCTCCTACCAATACGATGTGTGGCGTTTTTTCCATTACCAGTCGCGCCACGGATATTGGATGTTTGATATGCTCCAGGCACATCACCGAACCGCAATTGTAATGTTCATCCATGATGCAGGCATCCAGTGTAACCCGGCCATCGCGGTCCGGAAGGCCTCCATAACCAACAGATTGATTGGCTGGATCGGCCTCGGCAATTTTTACACCGGCTTCTACAGCGTCGAGCGCCCGGCCGCCCTTGCTAAGCACCTGCCAGGCTGCTGCGTTGGCAGAGCGGCCGAAGTCCCAGGTAGAGATTACAATGGCGTTGTTTTTTAGATGCGTACGCTTTAGTTCTTTCGCCGGCAATAATTTGTTGCCGGCCAGCAGTGCCAGTGAACTTAGAAAGGATGATTGCAGGAATCTTCTTCGTGTTGACATGATTGATAGTTAGAGGAAAAGAATAATTTCAAAACGCAAAGCTCAAATAAAATTCAATATAAAGATTTAATTGTTGCAGGTGGTGGGAACCAATAATGAAGCTTTAAAAGTTGCGCTATTTGTTGGTATTGTGTTGCGCCGGGGGGAGATTTGTTGCCCCCATCCACGCAGTTGTGTTGCCGGGGTAAGATCGTGCTGCGCGCCTGACAGCGGGGGATAGATAGGTAGATGGACGTACCAAAGAACTGCAGCATATTGGTGAAGATACGATAGCGCCGGCGCGCGATGGAATGGTAGATGGATATGGCAAAAACGGGGTATGCTTGAAAGATTGGGTGCGGGCGGCCATTTTGGGGGCAAAGGTTGAGGGTTATTGGTTACTTGCTGAATCCTATTGGCGTTTTTCCTACATTTAATCATCAAAATTACCCGTTGAATGAGAAAATTCTTCGTTACGGTCTGCTGCGTGCTGGTCATCCTTGTGTCGCGGGCGCAGTTTGCGCAGGACTCTGCCTGGATTCGCGACAACTACACCAAAAAAGAAGTATACATTCCCATGCGCGATGGCACACGCCTGTTTACTGCCGTGTACTTGCCAAAGGATGTATCGGAAAAACACCCGATCCTCCTGACACGCACGCCTTATTCCTGTGCGCCTTATGGCGAAAACAATTTTAACGGCAACCTGTGGAACCGCTATTGGCGCTATTATGCCCGCGAAAATTACATCTTCGTTTTCCAGGACGTACGCGGCCGCTGGATGAGCGAAGGGGAGTTTGTGGATATCCGCCCGTACAATCCCAATAAACAAAGCAATAAAGACACCGATGAAGCCAGCGATACCTATGATACCATTGACTGGCTGATCAAAAACATCGCCAACAACAATGGCAACGTAGGCGTGTTTGGTATTTCATATCCCGGTTTTTATTCAACCATGGCCGCGCTGAGTGGTCACCCGGCATTGAAAATCGTGAGTCCGCAGGCGCCGGTCACCGATTGGTTTCTTGGCGACGATTTTCATCACAACGGCGCTTTCTTCCTGATGGACGGATTTTCTTTTTACGCAGGCGGCTTCGGTTATCCGCGCCGGCAGCCTACTACCGTCAGGCCGCGCTCTGCGCTGCAACTGCCCAATGCAGACAATTATGATACTTACCTGCGCATCGGGGCGCTGAAGAATTTTATGAAACTGACCGGCGACAGCATCCGTTTCTGGAAAGATCTCTATGCGCATCCCGATATGGATGATTGGTGGAAGGCCCGCAACGTGCGCAATTTTGTAAACAATATTGCTCCTCATACCGCCACACTGGTGGTAGGAGGATTGTTTGATGCAGAAGACTGCTATGGCGCATGGCGTACGTACGAAGCCATCGAACAAAAAGCGAAAAACGACAACAAACTGGTAATGGGCCCCTGGTACCACGGCCAGTGGGCTTCGGCTGATGGATCGCGACTGGGCAATGTGCGCTTCGATGCCAACACCGCACACTGGTACCAGAACAATATTGAAATTCCGTATTTCAATTATTTTCTGAAAGGCAAAGGTGATATCAAACACATTCCGGAAGCTTCGGTATTTTTTACCGGCGCCAATGAATGGAAAGGTTTTTCCGCCTGGCCTCCTGCCGGTATAGAAGAACGCCCGCTATACCTGCATGCCAATGGCCGCCTGTCGTGGGAAAAACCGGCAGAAAAAAACAGTTTCAGTGAATATATCAGCGACCCCGCTCACCCGGTCCCCTATACAGAAGATGTGCACTGGTTTCGCACCCGCGACTACATGACCGATGACCAGCGCTTTGCCGCACGCAGGCCTGATGTACTCACTTTTGAAACACCCGTACTGGAAAATGATGTAACCCTTGCCGGTACTGTAATAGCAGACCTGCTGACCAGCATTTCCTCCACCGATGCCGACTTCGTGGTGAAACTGATCGATGTATTTCCCAACGATTTTCGCTATCCCGGTACGCAGCCCAACATGAGCCGGAGCGCTGGTGGGGATTATCCCATGGGCGGCTACCAGATGCTGGTGCGCGGCGAAATCATTCGCGGCAGATACCGCAACAGTTTTTCAAAACCGGAACCATTCAAGCCCAACAAGGTGGAGCGTGTAAAATTCGCGCTGCCCGATGTTGCCCATACTTTTAAAAAAGGTCACAAGATCATGGTCCAGATTCAGAGCAGCTGGTTCCCGCTGGTTGACCGCAACCCGCAAAAATTTGTGAACATATACGAATGCGATGACAGCGATTTTCAAAAAGCCACCATTCGTATTCATCACGACGTCACTAACAGCAGCAATATTATTTTACCAGTTATACAATAACGTTATATCAATACAATCCCACTTCAACCAACCACAGCAAAGCATAAAATTCCCCTGTATGAAACGTTTGATCCTTTCTGCCCTTGTATTCCTGTTTATCGGCGCCCATGCACAGGTCGATATTATTCCTCAACCAGTGGAAGTGGTGATGCCGAACCAGGCTGGTACATTCACCATTACGGCGAAGACGCCCATCAAGCTTGAAGGCAGCGGGCTGGAAAATGCTGCCGCCTTTCTGAATGAATACCTGATGCTGGTATATGGATTTGAACTGCCCTTACAAGAAGATGCTCCGGCCTCCGGCGCCATTCGCCTCAGCCTGGAACGCATGGACTATCCCATTGCAGGGGCCTATCAAATGCATGTAAGCAAAGACGGCGTCTACATTGCCGGCGATAATAAGCAAGGCGTTTTTTATGGCATACAAACACTGATTCAGTTATTGCCGGTTGAAAGAAAGTCACCGCTTGACATCAGCTATGTAAGCATTAAAGATTATCCGCGTTTTCAATACCGCGGGTTGCATTTTGATGTATGTCGCCACTTCTTTCCTGTGTCTTTTGTTAAACGGTACATTGATTATATCGCCCTGCACAAGCTGAATACGCTTCACTGGCATCTTACCGACGACCAGGGCTGGCGCATCGAAATCAAAAAATACCCGGAACTGACGCGGAAAGGGGCCTGGCGCGATGGCACCATCATTGGCCGCTATCCCGGTACCGGTAACGACAATATCCGGTATGGCGGATTCTATACCCAGGAAGAAATCAAAGAAGTGGTAGCCTACGCTGCCAAAAGGTACGTGCAGGTGATCCCTGAAATAGAAATGCCTGGCCATAGCAGCGCGGCGCTAACGGCATATCCGCAACTGGGTTGTACCGGCGGGCCTTACCAGGTACAACAAACCTGGGGCGTGTTTGAAGACGTATTCTGTGCAGGTAATGATTCGGTATTCACCTTTCTGCAGGATGTGCTGGATGAAGTGATCCCGCTTTTCCCCGGTAAATATATTCACATTGGTGGTGATGAATGTCCGAAGGAAAGCTGGAAAAAATGCGCCAAATGCCAGCAACGGATCAGGGAGCATGGATTGAAAGACGAACATGAACTGCAGAGCTATTTTATACAACGCATCGAAAAATATATCAATAGCAAAGGCAAAACCATCATTGGCTGGGATGAAATACTGGAAGGCGGCCTCGCGCCCAATGCAGTGGTGATGAGCTGGCGGGGTGAAAAAGGTGGTATTGACGCAGCAAAATTGAAACATGATGTGATCATGACACCCGGCGGCTTTATGTACTTCGACCACACGCAATCAAAAAAAGAAGATTCGGTTACATTCGGAGGTTATACACCTTTGCACCGCGTATATAGCTATGAACCGGTGCCGGCTGAATTGTCGGCAGAAGAAGCCAAACATATTCTGGGAGCGCAGGCGAATTTATGGACGGAGTATATCAAAAACACACGCAAAGTGGAATACCAGTTGTTCCCCCGCCTGAGCGCGCTCAGTGAAGTAGTGTGGAGCCCCAAAGAAAAGCGCAACTGGAATGACTTTGAAAAGCGCCTGCAGGTACAATTCAAGCGCTACGACCTGCTCGGCATCAATTACAGCACTGCGTATTTCGATTTGCAGGCGAAAGTATTGCCTGCACCCAATCTACAAGGTGTGGTGTGGAGCCTTTCATCGCCATTGAAAGAAGGTGAAATCTATTACGTGGCTGCCGATAAGTCTACAATCGTTCGCTATCAACAGCCGCTGCAGGTAACGAAAGACACCGTGCTGCACGCTGTATTGATGATGAACAAAAAAGAACGGCAGCTTGTGAGCCAGCGTTTTCATATTAGCAAAGCCACCGGCAGGAACATTGATCTGATCACGAGGCCTTCATCAAAATACCCGGGCGATGGCGCTTTTACGCTGGTCAACGGTATCATCAATGAAAGAGGATTGAACAGTGCGGAGGAATTTCTTGGTTTTGAAGGAACAGACCTCGAAGCTGTCATTGACCTGGGCAGGACGCAACCGATTACTACTGTTACCGTATGGGCTTTGTCTGATCCGGGCAGTTGGATTCATGGCCCTTCGGCTGTGGAGATTTTGATCAGCAGTGATGGCAAGCAATTCAGGCCGGCGGGAAAAACGTTGCTGGAAAATGCTGGCAGCAAGCGTGCTGTAACTGTAAACATTGCAGGCCAAAACAAACACATCAAAACACGCTTTGTGAAAGTAAATGTGAAAAATTTCGGCACTATACCCCAGGGCCAGCCCGGCGCAGGAAATCCTGCATGGTTGTTTGTGGATGAAATCCAGGTGCATTGATGTTCGCCTTAAGCAGGTGCTGCAAGCAAGGCATGAAGATTTTTTGAACACCCACAATCCATGGCATAAAAGCAACACCAAAAGTTCCCTTTGAGTATTGCCTGGCCATACTGCCTGCGTGGTGCTGCCAAAACTTCTGCCTCTTAGCGTCATTTACCTTTGCAGCACCCCGCAAAAAAACGCACAACCGTTTGATCTTATCTAAAATGTTGCATTTGGTGTGAAAAATTGGAAATAGCCATTAATTTCGTGCAACTTTTTAAATAGTTCCTATGAGTATGGTTGATTCTTTTGAGAAGATTCCCGTTCGCATCTACCCCGATCTGAAAAAAGGTTCTCAATTCGTAGCCAAAGAAATTGCCGACCTCATCCGTAAAAAACAGTCCGCAGGAGAAAAATGTGTGCTTGGAATGGCCACCGGCTCTACTCCACGCTCACTCTATGCAGAATTGGTGCGGATGCACAAGGAAGAAGGTTTGAGCTTCAAAAATGTAGTCACCTTCAATCTTGACGAGTATTATCCCATCGAAAAAGATGCTTTGCAAAGCTATAATCGCTTTATGCACGTGCACCTGTTCGATCATATCGACATCGACCCCAAAAACATTCATATCCCCGACGGTGAAATTCCCAAAGAATCCATCAAAAGCTGGTGCCTGGAGTATGAGCAGCAGATTGAAGCAGTAGGAGGTATTGATCTCCAGATTCTCGGCATCGGCAACAATGGACATATAGGTTTCAATGAACCGGGCTCCAGCATTCACTCGCGCACGCGCCTGGTGACGCTCGACAACTCAACACGCATTGCCAACAGCTATGAATTTGCCAACATCTCACAGGTACCGCGCCTGGCGCTCACCATGGGCATTCAAACCATTTTAAAGGCAAGGCGCGTTATTCTCATGGCCTGGGGGCCTGCCAAGGCAGCTGTGGTACAGAAAGCTGTGGAAGAAAACGTCACCGAACAGATTCCCGCATCGCTGCTGCAGCAACACAACGATTGTATGTTTGTGCTGGACGAAGTGGCGGCTGCAGAACTCACGCGCTTCAAATCGCCCTGGCTCACCGGCGATATTGAGTGGACGCCGAAAATGATCCGCAAAGCCGTGGTGAATATGGCACTGAAAACCGGCAAACCCATTCTCAGTTTAACGAATATAGATTACCGTGATAATGGTTTGGGCGATCTGCTGGTGGAAAAAGGCGACGCCTATGAAATCAACCTGCAGGTATACTATATGCTGCGGGATTCCATCACAGGATGGCCCGGCGGAAAACCGGACGTACACTTACCCAACCATCCGGAGCGTTCTACGCCCTTCCCCAAGCGCTGTGTTATTTTCTCGCCGCACCCCGACGATGATATTATTAGCATGGGGGGCACCTTCCAGCGCCTGCACGACCAGGGCCACGAAGTACATGTAGCGTACCAGACCTCCGGCAATATTGCAGTGACTGATGAATTCGTTACGCGGTTCATGGACTTCGCCGTAGGCTTCGAAGATATGTTCGGCATCGACAGCCGTAAATCAAAGGAAATCCTGAATGAGGCGCGACAGTACCTGAAGCATAAGAAAGGCAACCAGGTAGACAGCCCGGAAATCCGCGCCATCAAAGGATTGATCAGGCGTTGCGAAGCCAGGGCCACCTGCCGGTATGTGGGCATCAGTGAAGACAACGTACATTTCCAGAACCTGCCTTTTTACGAAACCGGCACCATCGAAAAGAAACCGATGGGTGAAGAAGACGTGCAGCTTACCATGGAATTGCTGCGCAAGATCAAACCGCACCAGGTATACTGCGCCGGCGACCTGGCCGACCCGCACGGCACCCACAAGGTTTGTCTTGACATCGTTTTTGAAGCGCTGCGCAGGCTGAAAGAAGCCGGTGATCCCTGGATCAAGGACTGCTGGGTTTGGTTGTACAAAGGCGCATGGCAGGAATGGGACATCAGCGAAATTGAAATGGCCATCCCCATGAGCCCCGACCAGGTATTGAAGAAACGGTTCGGCATATTCATCCACCAATCGCAGAAAGATATGGTGCCCTTCCAGGGCAGCGACAGCCGCGAGTTCTGGCAACGTGCAGAAGACCGTAACGCCAACACGGCTAACTTATATGCACAACTGGGTCTTACGAAATATGCAGCGATGGAAGCATTTGTCAGATATCACTATTAAAACAAAGATTACTAAGTGTTTTCATAGAGAACAAAAAAGACGTTGCTGTGGCAACGTCTTTTTATTTTGTTGAGAATTTTCCACAATTCTGATTTCATCCCCGGCATGATCATGCGCCAACGCAAGCTTCAGACCGAAGTCTTACCTGCATCTTCATTGGCAAATGACAGCTATCGTTTTATGATGATAGTAACTTTAGGCGGTTTATACCCCCTATCCTGTTTGTAATTCTATAAATTACTTAACTTGTGGACAAGGCATCTCCTCAATTATATTGCTTCACCAATGAATTCATTTGCTTTTAATGGAACAAAACTATCCGCACGAGAATGTAAACACTACCGATCCCACCCACGTGTTGCTGGCTGAAGATGATGATGAAGACTATTACATATTTTCCCTCGCTATCCGGGAGCTGAGCTTTAAAGTTGTATTGACAAGGGCCGAAAACGGAGATCTTCTGCTTCAATTGCTCGATGAAAAAAATCCCGACATCGTATTTCTCGATCTGCTGATGCCTTACAAAGACGGTCGTCAATGCCTAAAAGATATTCGTTCGAACAAAAAATATGATTCCATTCCCATTGTTGTGTACACTTCGCTGAACGATTTGAAGAGTATTGAATTCTGTTACCGGGAAGGAAGTAATCTTTATGCGATCAAACCCTCAACACTAAACGAAATCAAAACAGTACTGGAAAAGATATTTTCCATCGACTGGAAAAAGATATTGTATTTCCCGCCACGTTCGAGGTTTGTGGTAAATCCGCAGTGATGATCCGGGTTACACATTACTGTGTTTGCATGGTTACCGGGTTGATTTTCCCTTACGCTTCCACACTTTTCCAGGAGCCGGACAACACATGCAGCATAAGCGATTTCAGTTCCATGTACAGGCAGGGTTTGGTAAAGCAACAGGCGGCACCAAGTTTACGAAACTCGGCACCGCGATCATATAATTTTGAAGTAGTGAGTATAATAACGGGTACATGTTGTAACCGCGTAATTTGTTTCAACTCCTGCAGACATTGCTTCCCGTCCATGCGTGGCATGTTCTGGTCCATGATAATGAAGTCTGGAATAAGTGAGTGGTCCCGGGAAATTAATTCCAGCGCTTCCTGTCCGCTGGCTGCCATCATTATTTGCACACTGGCATCTGTTTCAACAAGCGCTTCGCCTATCAAAGACCGGTCATCTGCGTCATCGTCAATCAGGAGAACAAGTTTACTCATAAGGAGTGAGAATAAGGTGATTCGATATGATTGCCGAATGGTGATAGGAAACATGCAAAGCTACTGGAAAAAACACGTAGCCGGGTACATGGTTTCCAATATAATTTTTCGTAATCTAATTCCGCTATGTTTGTCATTCGTACGTCAGCCATTTCTTTCACCAGCATAAGCGTAATCGGGCAGCAATCGGCTATTGGGTGAGGAAAAACCTCACCTGCCACGCCGGCTTCAGGCTGGCCGGAATTAATGGTAGGCAGCATTGGTGTGAACACATAAAAATCACGCCAGCACCGGTACTACTGTTTTGCGGAACAGTCCAGGCGTACAAACGGCTGCCTCCTGCACCTGTTATTCAATAAAAATATTCTGCAATTTTCCCGCGACCAGCGCAAATATTTGCATATTTGCATTCCGCAATACCATTAAAGATCCTCCATCTTAGTAGATTGTTTATAGGCTGAAGCCATGATTGGGTTTCCTTTTCTTCGAAAAACCAGTAGCAATGCCAGACCATTTTTTGCCGCGGATAACCGGGTTCGTCCAACCGCCAGGCAGCTATACGTTTCGTTCAATCTTTTTTTAAATATTGCAACAGCTTAAACCCGTAAAACCTATTATAACATCATGACGCCAATGGACCTGGACAGGGAAGTTGAACGGATATACCTGACGCATTTTGTGCCTGCCGGTGTGGTTGTAAACGAAGCGATGGACATTCTCCAGTTCCGGGGCGAAACCGGACCCTTCCTGCAACCCCGTCCCGGAAAAGCTACCCTGAACCTGCTGGCCTTTGTCAAGCCCGAATTGACGCAACCCGTACAGCAATGTTTCCGCACTGCACAGCATACGCATCAACCTGCCCGCATGGAAGCCATGCTCTGGCATCGCAGCAGTGAACGGCCTTGTTCCATTAGTGTATTCCCTATCGTACATACCGGACAACAACATCACTTCCTGATCATTTTCAGCGAGCTGGCAGACCATGTAGCCGCAACAGCCAGTGTGCAGGCAACTGCCCACCAAAACCCGCTGCCACCAGCGCCTGTGGACGCTCATGAAACCATGACCGCCACTGAACAAGCATTGCCTGCAGGCACCGCAACCCGGCACGTTCAACCGGAATGGATGGAAGCTGCGTGGCAGGACAGTCCCGTGGCAATGGTGGTAGCAGATGAGCACCTGCAGATCGTTGCCGCCAACACTGCTTTTTGCACCCTGCTCAGTGCAGATCCACAACAGCTACTTGAACAACCGTTGTACGCAGTATTGCATGACGATACAAGCATCTCACGGCAGTTGCTGGAAAATTTGCTCATGCAGGATGAAACCGGTGAATTTGAAATGAGCGTGCATACCGCCACCAGCAAAGAAAAACTGTTGAAGGTGAGCGGCAAGCCATTGTCCATAGAAGGTAAGGAAACCAAACTATTGTTGGTAACCGCCGAAGAAGTTACGGGTCAGAAAAAAGCACAGCAGGTGCTGGCCGACCGTGAAGCATGGTTGCGCAATATGACGGACAATATCCCCGTAATGATCTGCCTAACCGGCGCCGACAATACCGGCACATTTTTTAATAGCGCGTGGATCGCATATACCGGTCGCACGCGCGAGCAGGAAGAAAATGGCGGTTGGATAACGGGTATACATCCCGAAGATGTGGCACGTTTTACAGAAATGCTCAACACCCATTTTTCCGGGCGACAGCCATTCCAGATAGAATTGCGTTTGCGGCGACACGATGGCCGGTACAGATGGGTATGCAACAACTGGCAGCCAGTGTTTGCACAGGAAGGTGCATTCACCGGTTATATTATCTGTTGCACCGAAGTGCACGCCAAGAAAATTATGCAGGAAGAACTGGAAAAAGAGATTGAAGAACGCACTGCCGACCTGCAACGCATGAACAAGGAGCTGGAACAATACAATACGGAATTGCAGCAGTTTACCTATGTATCCAGCCATGATCTGCAGGAACCGCTGCGCAAGATCATTACCTATGCGGACCGCTTGCAGGAACGGTTTAAAGATAAATTGCCCGACAATGGGAAGGACTATATCGGAAAGATCATCAGTTCTGCCCGCTTTATGAGCCGTCTCATCAACGACCTGCTGGAATATACGCGCATATCCCGCTCCGAAGAAACATTCAGCAGGACCGACCTGCATGCTGTTTTTAACAAAGTACAGAAAAATTTCGAGCGGCAGATACGCGACAAGCAGGCTGTAGTGAATTGCGACAAACTACCGATAGTGGACGCAGTGCCGCAACAAATGGAACAACTGTTCAGTCACCTGCTGAGCAATGCGCTAAAGTTTACCTATAAAGACCGGGCGCCGGTGATCAATATCATGGTAAAAAAATTATCCGGTGAAAAACTGGAGCGTTACCAGAAAGGCAACAGGCAAAGTTTATACTACGAAATAATTGTACAAGACAACGGCATCGGTTTCAACCAGCAATATGCCGACCAGGTATTCACCATATTCCAGCGGCTGCACGGCAAACAGGATTTTACCGGAACGGGCATTGGCCTGGCGCTGTGTAAAAAAATTGCGTACCATCACAAAGGCGATATCTATGCAGAATCGCAGGAAAATGAAGGCACAGCTTTTCATGTAATTCTCCCTGCGAGGCAAGGATAAATGCTATGCTTACATGCTCACTTTTGCATCTTCCTTCTGCCCTTCGTTGTTTACAGCAACAGCACCAGGCTGATGTACCGGCAAACTGATGATGAAGGTGGAGCCATCGTTGACCTTGCTTTGCACGGAGATAAATCCATTGTGCTTCTCCACAATCTTTTTGCATAGCGTAAGCCCTATGCCGGTACCTTCAAATTCGGTGTGCACATGCAGGCGTCGGAACATATCGAATATCTGATCGGCGTATACCGGATCAAAGCCAATACCATTGTCCTGTACGTAAATCCGGCAATGTTTTTCGTCTACCCCTTTGGCGGAGGTCACCACGGTAAACTCAGACCAGATATGGATTTCCGGCGGCACATCTTTCTTGCTGTACTTGATGGCGTTGCTGAGCAGGTTGGCAAAAAGCGGCCGCATCAATCCCGGGTTTACATCAATAAAAGGCAATTCCGCCATAGTAATCTTTGCTCCCTTGTCCTGGATATAATGGTCCAGCTCATCCAGTACTTCCTGCATGATGAGGTTGAGATTGTAGTTGGTGAAGGTATCCTTCTCGTTGTTGATGCGACTGAACGCAAGTATATCGCTGATCAGTGTTTGCATACGCACGGCAGCATTCTGTATACGCGTGATATAACTGATGGCTGAATGGTCGAGTTGATTGCTGTATTTCACAAACAACAGATCGCTGAAGGTGCGGATCTTGCGCAGCGGTTCCTGCAAATCATGTGAGGCCATGAATGCAAAGCGGTCAAGATCGCGGTTGGCCGATTCCAGCAGCGTGATATTGTTCATCAATTGCCGGTTCAGTTCCTTTACGCGCTCCTCCGAGGCTTTGCGTTCGTGAATTTCCTGTTCAAGATTTTTGTTGATAGCGATGAGTTTCTGCTCCTGCGCCACCAGCCGGTGATTCTTGCGGTAGAGATCAATCAGCACCGCCACTTTTGCGCGCATCAGGTCAGGGTTTACTGGTTTGTAGATATAATCCACCGCACCCATCCGGTATCCTTTGAAAATATTTTCTTCGCCATAGGTATTGGCAGTTATAAAGATGATGGGAATATGCCGCAGCTTTTCTCTTTCATAAATCAATGCGGCGGTTTCAAATCCGTTCAGGTTCGGCATTTTCACGTCCATCAGGATAAGCGCAAAATCTATGTCAGTGAGCAGGATCTTGAGTGCCTGACGACCGGAAGCAGCCTTGATACAGCGGTACCCGTCAGGCACGAGTATCGCCTCCATTGAAGTCAGGTTGTCTTCCCGATCGTCTACAAGCAGAATTTTGGGATGCATAAGCTACAATTGCGGGCAAAAAAATAATTTGGGTACTTCCCTATTTATAAAACCACACTCTCATCAACGACAGTAACTGGTCAATCTTCAGTGGTTTCGTAATGTAGTCGGAAGCACCAGCTTCGATACATTTCTGCCGGTCTCCTTTCATGGCCTTCGCTGTTACTGCAATGATGGGCAAGGTGCTGTTTTTGTGTTCACGACGGATTTTCTGCATCGTTTCATAACCATCCATTTCGGGCATCATAATGTCCATCAGCACCATATCGATCCGCGGGTTGTCTTCGCGAATGATCTGTATAGCTTCTTTTCCACTCTCAGCGGTGATCACGTTGATATTATGCCGTTCAAATACCGTTGTCAGCGCAAAAAGATTGCGTACATCATCGTCTACCACCAGTATATTTTTTCCTGCGAGAATGTCCTGTCGTTTGCGGATGTTTTCTATCAGTTTACTTTTCTCCGGCGCCAGGTCCTTATGTTGGATATGCAGGTGCATCACGGTTTCCTCCAATAATTGTTCCAGTGATTGCACGCCTTTCAGCAACACCTTATTGAAGGTGCGGCTGAGCAATTGCATTTCTTTTTTATTGAAGTCCCGCGCCGAGTATACAATCACCGGCGTCAATTTATTTTTTATGCCGGCCACTTTTTCCACCAGTTGCGGGCCAGGGATATCGGGCATACTGTAATCGAGAATAATGCAATCGAATTCTTTTTCATTCAGTTCCTGCATTGCTTTCTCTCCGGAATCAGCTACTGATACAGTAATGATGTCTCCGGCCAGCAGTTTGGCTATTTGCGAAGCATCGGCTTCGTTGTCTTCCACTATCAATACGCGCCGCACGTCTTTTTTGCTATAGGCCACGATATCTTCAAACAATTCCTGCAACGCCTCATTGCCGAGCGGTTTCAACAGAAAGTTGCGTGCCCCGCGTTGCAGCGCCAGCGCGCGGTTCTCTTCGCCCGATATGAGATGAATGGGAATATGGCGGTAATTGAGATCATTGCGCAATAATTCCAATACCTTCCAGCCGCTGGTGTCGGGCAGTTTTACATCGAGCGTGATGGCTATGGGCGTGAAGCGGCTGATAAAGTCAAACACTTCAATATAGTTCGTGGCAACAATCGCCTTCATGCCATACTGGTGCGCTGTTTCAATCAATATCCTTCCGAAGCGGAGATCATCTTCCACGATCAACACCACTTTTTCATTTGCCTGGATATTGTTGCGGTCATCACCTGCATCGTTGATCATTTCATTCACGATGTTCATACCTGCTGTAAGCGTAACATCGGAATTGGTGCGAATACTGTCCAGCAGGCTCTCGATTTCACCCGGATTGCTGCTCACCTGGTAGTGATAGTCGTGCTGTTCCTTGGGCACTGCTGTTCCCATCGTATTCTCTGTTGGCAGGAATAGCGTGAAGGTGCTGCCCATACCGGTCTGGCTTTCCAGTTCTATGGTACCCCCTAACAATTCTGCCAGGCCGCGACTGATGGACAATCCCAATCCGGTACCGCCGTATTTACGGCTGGTACTGCCTTCTGCCTGCTGGAAGGCTTCGAATATGATGTTTTGTTTTTCCGCAGGTATGCCAATGCCGGTATCACTGATGGCAAAGGCCACCACTTTTTTGGCATTGTCCAGGGCAGGATTACCCGGCCGCCAGTTCCGGGCTGCCTGGTAAATACGCAATTTCACTTCTCCCTTTTCGGTAAACTTGAACGAGTTTGACAGCAGGTTCTTCAGAATCTGGTTCAACCGCTGCAAATCTGTTTCAATGGAATCGGGAAGGCGCGGGTCTACATCGATGGTAAACCGCAAATGGCGCGCTTCTGAAATTGGTTTGAAAGTAGTTTCCACAAAGGACGCAATCTCTGAAAAACGCACCGTGCTGATATTCGCCGTAATAAATCCCGATTCGATTTTGGACAGGTCGAGGATGTCGTTGATCAGCTGGATAAGGTCATCACCACATGAGTGAATGGTTTTTGCATAGCGTATTTGCTTTTCCGTTAGATTCCCTTCTGCATTTTCATACAATTGCTGGGCGAGAATCAACAAACTGTTCAATGGCGTGCGCAGCTCGTGCGACATATTCGCCAGGAACTCCGATTTATATTTGGAGGTAAGCGTCAATTGTTCCGCTTTTTCTTCCAGGGAACGGCGTGCTTCTTCCACTTCCCGGTTCTTTGCTTCGACTTCATTCTTTTGTTTCACCAGCAGGAGCGCTTTTTCCTGCAGTTCATCATTGGTGCGCCGCAATTCTTCCTGTTGTATTTTCAACTCACCTGCCAGCGACTGCGATTGCGCCAGTAGTTCTTCGGTACGCGTGTTGGCTTCGATAGTGTTCAACACGATACCGATACTCTCCGTAAGCTGTGTGAGAAAATCGAGGTGCGTCTCGCTGAAAGCATCCAGTGAAGCCAGTTCGATCACGGCTTTTACATTGTTTTCAAACAATACCGGCAGAATGATCAGGTGCGAAGGCGTTGCTTTGCCGAGACCGGAACTGATCTTGATATAATTGGATGGTACGTTGGTTAAAATGATGCGCTCCTTCTCATAAGCCACCTGTCCTACGAGGCTTTCACCAATATTGAATTCAGCAGGCACCTGTTTGGCCGCTCGTCCATAGGAAGCAAAAAGTTTCAGTTTGCCATTGCCCTGACCTTCTTCTTTTGCCTGCAGAATATAAAAGGCGCCATAATGCGCGCTTACCACCGGCGCCAGTTCAGAGAGAATGCGTTGGGTAACGGTATTGAGGTCGCGCTGTCCCTGCAGCATTTGTCCAAATTTGGCCAGGTTCGATTTGAGCCAGTCCTGCTCCTGGTTGCGCAAGGTTGTTTTGCGCAAATTGGTGATCATCTGGTTGATAGTATCCTTCAACGCTTCCACCTCTCCTTTTGCTTCTACGCGTATAGTACGGGTTAGGTCGCCTTTGGTTACCGCGGAGGCCACTTCAGAAATGGACCGCACCTGCGTAGTGAGGTTTTGCGCCAGCTGGTTTACGTTTTCTGTAAGATTTTTCCAGATGCCCGATGCGCCCGGCACACTGGCCTGACCGCCCAGTTTCCCTTCCACTCCCACTTCGCGCGCCACCGTGGTTACCTGGTCGGCGAAGAGCGCAAGCGTATCAATCATTTCATTGATGGTGTCGATCAACTGCGCCACTTCACCCCGCGAAACGATGGTGAGTTTTTGTTTGAGGTTACCGGTTGCCACTGCCGTAACCACTTTGGCAATACCGCGCACCTGGTTGGTGAGGTTGCTGGCCATCATGTTCACACTATCGGTAAGATCTTTCCAGGTACCGGCCACGCCTTTTACTTCTGCCTGACCGCCCAGTTTACCTTCGGTACCAACTTCACGCGCCACGCGTGTTACTTCAAAGGCGAAGGAGTTGAGCTGGTCCACCATTGTGTTGATGGTATTTTTCAATTCCAGAATCTCACCCTTAACATCAACCGTAATTTTTCTTGACAGGTCACCTCCTTGTACGGCTTTGGTTACTTCGGCAATGTTGCGCACCTGGGCAGTAAGGTTGCCGGTCATCTGGTTTACGCTATCGGTAAGGTCTTTCCAGGTACCACCTACACCGGGCACATCTGCCTGTCCGCCGAGTTTGCCTTCAGAACCTACTTCACGTGCTACGCGCGTTACTTCAAATGCAAAGGAGTTGAGCTGGTCCACCATCGTGTTGATGGTATTTTTCAACTCCAGAATTTCTCCTTTTACATCCACGGTGATTTTGCGCGACAAGTCGCCCTTGGCCACTGCCGTGGTTACTTCAGCAATGTTACGTACCTGTGCAGTGAGGTTGCTGGCCATTTGGTTCACGCTATCAGTAAGATCTTTCCATACACCGCCAACGCCTTCTACAGTGGCCTGTCCGCCGAGTTTGCCTTCGGTACCAACTTCGCGCGCTACGCGGGTAACTTCAAAGGCGAAAGAGTTGAGCTGGTCCACCATCGTGTTGATAGTGTTTTTCAGTTCAAGAATTTCTCCTTTCACATCCACATCAATCTTTCTGCTAAGGTCTCCGCGCGCAACGGCGGTAGTTACTTCGGCAATATTGCGCACCTGCGAGGTAAGATTGCCGGCCATGATGTTTACACTGTCTGTCAGATCTTTCCATGTGCCGCCTACGCCGGGCACATCAGCCTGTCCACCGAGTTTGCCTTCGCTGCCTACTTCGCGCGCCACACGCGTAACTTCTGAACCGAATGAATTCAGTTGGTCCACCATGGTGTTGATGGTATTCTTTAGTTCAAGAATTTCTCCTTTCACATCCACATCGATCTTACGGCTCAGGTCACCGCGCGCAACGGCCGTGGTAACCTCGGCAATATTGCGCACCTGTGCGGTGAGGTTGCTGGCCATCTGATTTACACTGTCGGTTAGATCTTTCCATACGCCGCCCACGCCTTTTACTTTGGCCTGACCGCCGAGTTTGCCTTCGGTACCCACTTCCAGGGCCACACGCGTCACTTCCTGCGAGAAGGAATTGAGCTGGTCCACCATGGTATTGATGGTATTTTTCAGTTCCAGGATTTCTCCCTTTACATCCACATCGATTTTACGGGAAAGGTCACCCCTGGCTACGGCGGTCGTCACTTCGGCAATATTCCGTACCTGCGCCGTCAGGTTACTCGCCATCTGGTTTACACTATCGGTCAGGTCTTTCCACACGCCCCCTACGCCTTTCACTTTGGCCTGGCCGCCCAGTTTGCCTTCGGTGCCGACTTCTCTTGCCACACGGGTGACCTCTGCTGAGAAGCTATTCAATTGGTCCACCATCGTGTTGATGGTGTTTTTTAATTCGAGAATTTCACCTTTTACATCTACCGTAATCTGTCGCGACAAATCTCCGCGCGCCACGGCGGTGGTTACTTCAGCGATATTGCGCACCTGGTCGGTAAGGTTGCTGGCCATCTGGTTCACACTATCGGTGAGATCTTTCCAGGTGCCGGCCACGCCTTTTACCTGCGCCTGGCCACCGAGTTTTCCTTCGGTACCTACTTCGCGCGCCACACGCGTTACTTCGGAGGAGAACGAGTTGAGCTGGTCTACCATGGTGTTGATGGTGTTCTTCAATTCAAGAATTTCTCCCTTTACATCCACGGTAATTTTTTTCGAGAGGTCGCCGCGCGCCACGGCGGTGGTTACTTCTGCTATGCTGCGCACCTGGTCGGTGAGGTTACTGGCCATCTGGTTCACACTATCAGTTAATTCTTTCCATACGCCGCCTACGCCCTTCACTTTGGCTTGTCCGCCGAGTTTGCCTTCACTGCCCACTTCGCGCGCCACGCGGGTAACTTCCATGGAGAAGAGATTGAGCTGGGTTACCATGGTATTTACTTCCTTGGCAATGCGGCCAAACTCTCCCTGTAAAGTATGACCGCCGATTTCGAGCGGCATTTCCTGCGATAGATTTCCTTTGGCCACCGAACTGATCACGCGCGCAATTTCGATGATGGGATGCACCAGGTCGGAGATGAGTGTATTGATCGACTCGATGCCCGTGCTCCATGCGCCTGTGGCATTGGGCAGTTCGATACGTTGCGTGAGTTTACCCTGTTTACCGATGGTATTGCCGGCGCGGGTAAATTCGCCCATCATTTTTTCATTCATGGAAATGATATCGTTCAGCGTATCGCAGATTTTGCCGCTGAGGCCTACCTGGTCGATGGGCATCCGTACGCTGAAGTTGCCGTTTTTTACTTCGGTGAGTACGCGTAACAACTCTCGGTTGTCGAGGTATCCGGCGAGTTGCCTGGCTTGCTCATCGGAAAAGAAGGCGGGATCTTCATGAGTGGTAGCGGTGGCTGGAATATCTTGTTGTGAAGATGGGGTTGTCTTTTGTTTGGAAGCTTTGGAACGGGATGGAGCCAGTTTGGAATGCGCACCATTGGATGCTTCCTCTGCAACGACAATATTTTTTTGTTTGGAATATCTGGCACTGGAGGAGGTTGCCCTGGAATGCGCACTATTGGAAACTCCCTTTTCAGCCACCACATTCTTTGGCCTGGAAGTTTTGGCGCGCGAGGGGATTGTTTTGGAATGGGCGCTGGTGGAGGATTGGTTCAACTTAGCTTTGGTTTTGGTTTTCAATTGTGGCATGTGTAATATTTTATATCCGTTTTGGATGAATAATAGGGTATGGTTGCGGGTTGCATAGTGGTATAGTTATATGGTTTGTTGTTGGATGGTAATGTTGTTGCAACAGCCAACGGACCACGTAACTTTTACTGTGCAGCCTGGTATCGTGTTCCCTGCAATATTTTTCCCGGGAAGTGGCCGGAATGCATAACTCCGGTCCGAAACGCCTAACCCGGTGACCTCACGCTGGGCACATCTTCCCCATTTCGGGAAAAAAAATACCCACCCGCTTCCATAGCGACGAACAATCAGCCTTACTGTAACCTTAACCAATATAGGGCCATAATCAGGCCAGAGGAGTACGGAAAACAAGTGCTTGTGCGTTACGCTGAACAAAGCATTAAAAAGAAATTTTTTTTAAAAACTATTAACGTGGGCTGATAACGATCGATAAAGGGCAAGCGTTAAAAGGATAAGCGATCGTTGAATGAGTATGTGAGCGATGAACGGATAGCGAGAGAAGGATGAATAAGCAAGTATTGAACCGGTAGGCAGGCGATGAACGGATAAAGCAGCGTTGAACGGGCATGCGGGCGTCGAATGAATAATCGGGCGATAAGCAGACGAAAGACGAATAAGCGTGTGTTGAACCGGTAAGCGGCGTTGAACGGGCATGCGCAGAGAGCAAAGCAATCGGTAGGCGGGTAAGCAAGTAACAGGTTGATGGCAGCAAAATTAAATTCGTTGTTTTTACTTCGTTCTGAAAAAAAGCTACAGCCATTGAATAATTTCAGGAGCGCTAATAGTCCTACAGTCAATTAATTGGCGGTTATACCAGGGATGAAAGCAGGTTAAGCCGGTAAAATGAACACGCACATTAAGGCACTCTTGTAAGCACCTCAATCACTATGCACCCTGATCAAACAACAGCTTCACACACTAGTTTAAACATCTATCCCCTCTCTTTTTTAAACTTTCTTACATATAAAATAATTGTAAAAAAACAACAAAACAAATTTTCCAAACTTACAAAACAGCAATATAAACTTATTTAATCAAATCCATAAACTTAAAATACAGAAGTAAAAAACCTAAAATTTTGAAGCAACTCCATAATCAATTCGAAGTATCGTTTTTCTTTGACCGAAACAAATTGCATTATGAATCACCAATCCAACCGTGCCAGAACAGTGAAGCTACTGGTCGACAACGGGGAGATTCAAAGTTTCTGGCAGATTTACGAAACGATACCCAAGAGTAATGTGGCAAAAGCCCTGGGTATCCATTTCAGCCGGATGCAAACCATGATCCGTTATGTAAATCGCATCCGGGTACAAGACATCTTCCTGCTGAGTCGCTATTTTGATATGGACAGCGACACCATGTGGCAGCTGATCAAAAATCAGTATGTCACAGGCAGCAAACCTCCCCTCAAGGAGAAGAACAGCCGGAAGGTATCCGGGCTACGCTCGCACAGGCCGTTAAGAAAGGCCAGGCGCCATAAAGGATGAATGTTGCACCAGTCAGCCGATTGACGCCGGCCTTTTCGCAGGCCCGTTTGCAAGCCCGACGTTTAAGACGGAAAGTTACTGACGCAGCAGGAAATATGCTGCGTCAGCTTTCTGTTTTTTGCGTATCGCGGTAAGTTATCATAGTTCCCCATCAAAATGCACTAATTTGCAATTATAAAATTCATTGCGCCATGTCGGGCAAGCAAAGTGCCGGTATACTGGCTTACCGTTTCCGCGGCAATACAGCAGAAGTGCTGCTGGCGCACCCCGGCGGACCATTCTGGCAAAACAAGGACGCTGGCGTCTGGAGTATCCCCAAAGGAGAATTTGAACCGGGAGAAGATGCCTTCACTGCCGCCAGGCGGGAATGGAATGAAGAAACCAACCTTCGGTTATCCGGAAACTTTATACCCTTATCTCCCGTTCGACAAAAAAGCGGAAAAACCGTACTGGCCTGGGCCGTAGAATGCGACACAGACCTCTCCACCTTTCGCAGCAATACTTTCGAAACCGAGTGGCCGCCCCGGTCGGGCAAATTGCAATCGTTTCCTGAAGTAGACCGCGTAAGCTGGTTTACGCTCGAAGAAGCGAAAGAGAAAATCAATCCCGGGCAGGTGCCATTGATTGAAGAACTGGAATCGCGGTTAAAGTTGCAGGCACGAAAAGTATAATGTGGATAGGCTTATCGCAGCTGTTTGTTTTGCTGAGCTATTAGCAGCCATCAAGCTCATACTGCAAGCGCATCGGCCGCAACTATTTCTGTGCATTTTTTTCGCAAATAAACGCTGCGTTTTTACAGCACTGATCCAAAAGACTATGAGTGTTTCCATTTCCACTTCTACATGCGCAGCATTCATTTCCTGCGCAATTTTCTTTTTCGCATATAATCCCTTCCATTCAACCATAACGTCATTACCAGGCTGATCAAAAAGACAATAAGAGTTACCATTTCCACAAACGCAGGTGAAAAATTGATACCCGTTATTTTGAGCACCAGGAAATGAACGTACGAATGTGACTCATCACGGTACCCCATTGCACGACGCACCTGCCAGTGCCAGTCTGTACACAGGCAATACCCCCACCCATACCAGATACCGAGGATAAACCAGCTACCTGCCGTCAACAACATCGTCACCAGGTGCCAGCGCCGCGTGGCAGGAAATATCCAGCCAACGATGTTGAATAATGTCCAGGCGGTGTGAAATGCAAAAAAGAAAATGTTGAGGAAGGCGTTCATATACGCTAATGTACATCATCAACAGCGCGTATGTACGGAAACAAGTGAAAGATTAAGAAAACGTATCAAGAGAACCAGACAGCATAGGACAATTACACGCAAAACGTACATAAGACACATTCACACAAATAATTCCCGAACCGAATAAACGAACAATACGCGAAGGACCTGCAAGTCACACGAGAGCTGATGAATGGCCCGCATTACAATCACATAACGCCAAAACCAATGCACATTATCCATTCAAATAGCGCATAACCACTGCAAACAATTCCAACTGGTACCAACAATCATGCAGTTCCTTCGTTCCCCCTACGCTCCTTCCATACAATTAATACCGATCCCCCTTACTCCCTTCAATACCCGTATACGCTTACCACGTTTGCAAATTGTAAGGACCATCCTGACAAACCGGAGAAACTCTCTTACATATTATCAGTAAATACGAAACCAATGGTACAGATGTTTTTTATTTGCGCATGCCTAAGGATCACCGGTACAAGACGGTAAAAGTTTTGATCGAAAGCGGACTGATCGCGGAATTTAACCAGATCTTTCTGTACATACCGAAAAGCGTGGTGAGTGAAGATCTGGGTATTAATTACAGTCGTTTTGTACGACTGCTGCAACAGGTGGAATTGTTCCGGTTAAAGGAACTGATGCTGATGAGCAATTTTTTCGAGATAGACGGGAAGGTAATGATCGAACTGGCGCATAACCAGTACCTGGCAGATAAAAGGGCGAAATACAGAAAATGAGGCGGATAGTAAAAGTGTAATAGTGTTAATGAGCCGCTATGAAAAATGTGAAAATTAGCAAATGTATTGCGTGACTGAATGCTCTTTTACATGATAGCCGGATTAAACAGGCCTGCAAATTGTTGTTCCATTGCCATTGCCTTTTCAATTACCATTGCCCAACCTTTTCCTCTTCCTACCTAAAATGTTATCTATACGCCTTCATTGTCACATTTGCTAATTTTCACATTGGCTCATTTCAATACTCAGCGATAATCGCTTCCGGTTTACACCATTTCCCATGTGGTATTGGCAGTAGCGGTCACCTGGATGGTCCCGTTGGATGTCAGTTGTACGTTTTTCAGTGTGTACAAGCCGGCTTTGTGATTACCGGGAACAGTCAATCCTTCTACAGTAGCCTGTGCAGGAATGCTGCCGCCATCACCGGGAGCGTATTTCTGTACAATCTCGATGCTCTGCATGGGACAGAAATACATTACCATTTTGCCATAAGCATTTTCCAGTCGTACCGGAGAAATGTTCGCGGTTACCGTTTCACCATGGGTCATTTTCTCTTCTTTCATCCGCTGTTGCAACACATGCGGCTGGGAATAAGAAGTTATAATAACCGGTGTGGATTTTTCCGACTCGGTAGTCTGGCCCTTGGCGCCAAACAGGTTGGCGAAGAGGTGCGTGCGTTGCTTTTTCATAACTCTAAATTTTAAGGTTCATTGAATATTCAGAAGCCCCGGAACTACATCATCCAATTCATGAACTAAGCCGCCTTTCGTGGAAGTATGACCAATTATTGAAACAGTGCGTTCCTGCGATTCTTCTTTACAGCGTTTAATTTCGTTTTATTAGCGGTCTGTAAGGGTTGCGGTTATCCGGTCCAAGGGGTTGATCGGGGGGTGCGTGTACTCAAAAGTTAAGACAATTACGACACTGTTTTTGCTGCTTTCTTTTCTTAAATAACCGGGTGATGCTTTTACTATCGGAACCAATGAAAGCCAACAACCAACACATTTCAATTATTATACCAATTCTCGTTCCGCCACCCGGCTGTAATTGTTAAAAGCGCCACAGGGAAAGCCGGCTGCAGAATGGGGCTACGTGCAAAGAAGTCTACAAATGAAGGTAGCAGACAGGCAGGAAAAATGGAATATTTCTTCCTTGCTTTGCCCCTTCCTGAAACTAACCTTTACCAGCAGACGAAACAGGGTTCTTTTCCCATTTTTCCAGAAAGGACAGTACCTCTGCATAGGTAAGATTGGCAAACGATGTATATGCCTGGCTGACGGCGAATAAATTGTCCGGCTGATGCAAAATCACTACTTCATCTGCTAAAAGATTCAGCGCCTCCACAACATCGGGCGCCGCCACCGGGGCAGCCACCACTATTATAGCAGCCCCCTGTTTGCGGCACATATAAATAGCAGCCATGACAGTAGCGCCGGTTGCTATGCCATCATCGGCCAGGATCACGGTGCGTCCCGTCATGGGCGGTAAAGGTTTGCCTTTGCGCAGGATGCGTATCCTGCGTTCTGTTTCCTTTTGTTGGGATCGTACCACACGGTCCAGTTCTTTCCGCGACGCCTCGGCCAACGCCGTAGTACGCAGGTATACCGAGCCATCTTCTGCCATCGCCCCCAGCGCATATTCCGGGTTGGCCGGATGCCCCAGCTTACGGCAAACCAGCAACGAGAGGTCCCCATGCAGCTCCCTGGCCAGGTAATAGGCCGTTTCTACTCCACCCCGTGCAATGCCCAGCACCAGCGCATGCTGATCTTTGTATTTTTCCAGTGCGGCCGCCAGTTGCAATGCAGCATCCCGGCGATCTCTGAATGGTTCCATAACATGCGGGTTTTACAGTTCATTCAAGGCGCCTGTTTTTTTCAGTACAATTTCCCCTTCGGGAGAAATATCCGTTTGCCAGGGCCGCGATAAACGCTGTATTCTGCGGATGGCGCGGCTGCTGTCTGCAGCAGGGGCCATATTCACCTGGCAATTGCTGATGACCACCGGCACCAGTTGCAGCCGAATCACCTCTTTTCCCGATGCTTCTGCCACAAAAAAGAATGAATGATCATTTCGTAAAAAAACATCTGTCACATAATCGTCAACATAGTCGCCGGTATCGTACAAGATCAGTTTATCATGGTACACCTCTATCCCCTGGAAAATATGAGCGCTATGCCCGTGAATGATGTCGGCGCCGGCCTCCACCATTTCATGCGCCAGCGATACAAAAGCAGGGTCGGGTTTATCGCGCATATTGGGTCCCCAGTGAATGCTCACAATGGCAAGGTCTGCCTCACGGGCCAGTTGCTCCACGGCCAGCAGTGCATGCAGGCGGTCCCGGGTATCGAATGGATCGAGATAGTTGGTGCCGGCAGAGAGCCCTGCACGCCATCCGGGTTCATTGTCGGTAAAACCCAGCAATCCTATTCGGCTACCCCTATACGTTATGAATGCCGGTTGTCTCGCCTCTGCCCTGCTTCTGCCGGCACCCACATATTTGATGTCTGCCTCCTGCAGCGCATGGATGGTGTCGGTAAGCCCCGACACGGAAAAATCAAGTATATGATTGTTGGCAAGATTAACAGCGTGAATATTGCCGGCTTTCAATGTTGCCACACGGTCCGGCGCCGCCTTGAAATTAAAAGTCTTGCGCACCCTGTGATGGCTGGTGGTAAGCGCTGTTTCAAGGTTGGCGATGTTGAAGTCTGTCTGCTGCATTATGGGAAGCATATTGCCCCATGGATAATAATATCCCGCCTGGCCAATCATTTCATCCACTTTGCGGCCCAGCATTACATCGCCACAAAAACCGATGGTTATCTTATCCTCCATATAGGGAGTGATTATTTTCAGGCAATGCTGCCTGCCCAACCCGTATTTTCCACAATCACAGTCCGGGCCCTGCTGTTGAGCGTTTCTTCCGCCAGCTTTGTCAGCGTTCTGTCTTCCGATTTTTCTTCTTCCAGCATATTACGCAATTGTTCGGCTATACCATACTGTTGTAGCAGCCGGGCAAAAGAAGCGGCGGCGCCATATTTGGCCATCCGGTAGTGGTTCATACATTGATGGGTTACCACCAATGCTGCATCGAGCACTTCACGGTCGGCTGCAATATTTTTCAGTGAACGGAATTCCTGTACCAGGTCGTGGGCAACAGCATTCCTGTTGGTGAGCGAACTGGCTTCCAGTTGCTGCAATATATCGCGGATAGTGGCCGCATGGCGGGTGGCGCAGACGTTGCCGGTATGAAACGTATGCTTCAGGTCCGCAGCAGTGACCAGCGCTGCAGTTTCTTCCAATGCTGCTGCCCATTGCAACTCTGCATCGTGCAGCGACTGCAGGTGCCATATGAGCAGGTCCCTGAGTAATGCTACTTCATGCATACAAAATAATTCAAATCAAACAACACCGTCCGGTAAACCTGCTATTAGCAACATGGATAAGTAATAGTTCCCTGTGGGGTTTACCGGCTCCTTCCTGCTTATCTTACAAAATATCCGTGCCGCGCAATGCCCGTAATATGGAACCATTGTTGCATCAGTTCCACATGATTATATACAACAGTATGCACTGACAGGAATCATCTGTCCTCACTCCACAGATCATTCATCCCGTATACTCCGGTTGTTAATTTGCAAGAGCTAAACCAGGAATATGAAACCATTACTGTATTACTTCCTGTTGGTTAGTTCTCCGGCACTGCTGAGTTGCCGCGGTTCTTCACTGGTCACTACCTGGGAGTCGCCGGAAAGATATACGGCCAACTATCATGCTATCCTGGTGTTGGGCATTGTGCAGGACGACGATACCCTATTGCGCAGTAACATTGAACATTCACTTACCAAAGCCTTAAGGGCAGAAGGCTATAATGCTGTTGCCGCCCTGCGTGCTTTTGGCGAACACGGATTGAAGGACCTGGGACTGGAGCAGACCCTGATCACCCTTTGCAACCAGGGTTTTGATGTGGTGCTGACCGTAGCCGCCGTTGACGCAGGGGTAGCTTCGAAAGGCAAACAGGAAATGCGGTATGACCAGCCGGCTCACTATCTCCTTGACCGTATCTGGCACTATGAATCGATCCTGGCCGATTTCACCGGCCTTCCCTCCAAAGGCGAAAGCTTTTTCTGGGAAACGATATTCTTTGATCTGTACGCACTGGAACCGCGCGTCACGATCCATAGCAAGACCTATTACGTTCGCGGACACGAGCCGCAGTTTGATATTGCAAGGCCACTGGTAACAAAACTTAAAAAAGCAAGAATCCTGAAGAAACCACCTGTGTCGACCAGACAATGGGCTGCTGTGCCCAAATAGCTTTCTGTAAAATGATCTTGTATGAATGGAGCCATCACCTATAACGGAAAATACAGCGCTACCCGCCAGTATGCGGAATGGCTGCAGGAGGAACTGCTTCTCCCGATCATGCTGCCCGAGACACTAACCAAAGAACAGCTGAGCAGTCTGGATTTCCTGCTGATCGGGTCGCCTGTGTATTTTGGAAGGCTGCGGTTGCGTAAATGGTTGCACGAACATGCTGCCGACATTTCGGCCAAAAAGCTGTTCCTGTTTATCGTTACTGCCACCACCCCTGAAGAACAAGAAACAAGGGACAAAATAGTACGCGACAATGTGCCTGACAATATCAGCCGCCGGTGTGAAATATTTTTCCTGCCTGGGCGGATTATTCGCAGCGAGCTTACCTGGTTCGACAGGATGATGGTAAGATTTGCAGAAGCCAACATTAAAGACGCTGCAAAAAAAGAAGCGATGCATACCGATATAGATGATGTAAAGAAAGAGCATCTTATCCCGCTCCTGCGGTCGGTAGCGGATTACCAGGCAGGAAGGCCCAAACTGTACGTTCATTGAGTATATGTCTTGACTGCTGTCAAACCTTCCGCAACGGGCAAAATGAGGAAAAGATTACTCACCGACGCCGGGGAAACCCTTTGGCAGGAATTGACTTTGATCATTGACAGCATTCTTTTTGGCAAGAAGGGATCAGTGCCGTTTTTTCATATAACCAGGAAATATTTTCATCTATAACGTTTATCAATATTCGCAAACTATTTTTAAGCAGGGTTGTTTTTCAACCTGGGGAGTGTTGCGCCTCAATTCGTAATTATAAAATGAACAGGGAGCGCATAGAGCGGATGGCAAGCAATTTGTCAAGACTATTATATAGATGCTTGTACTGCAAATCCATTTCAGTACCACAAAAAAACAAAAACCATGATTATGAAAAATGAAGATCCAAATATGAAAGAAAGTCTTCCGGTAGTGCTGGAGTTTTACGCACCCTGGAGTGAAGCCTGCAAACGGCAGTTGCCCATAATGCAGGAAGTACGGGACATAACCGGTGACAGAGCCAGAATTCTGCGGGTAGACATTGACCAGTATGCAGAGCTGGCCCGCCAATACGGCGTTTATACCGTACCGGCTGTGCTGATCTTTATGGACGGGCGCGTGGTATGGCGCAAGAACGGTCCCTTCAGCGCCAGTGAAATACTGGAGCACCTGACCATGCTGGTGTAAGAGGAAATTAAAGCATGTAGTATGGTGGTGCTCGTTATGGGATTACCGGGAAGCGGCAAGAGTTATTTTGCGCGTAAACTGGCGGAAGCGTTGCAGGCTGAATACATCAGCAGCGATCAGTTGCGCAGGAAATTATTTCCTGTGCGGCATTATACCGAACGGGAAAAAATGACTGTATATGAAGAGATGCAGCAACGCGTGAAAGAGGCGGTGGCCCGGGGCAACAGCCTGGTGGTGGACGCCACTTTTTACCTGCACAGGTTACGGGAGCAGTTTCTCGCAGCAGCCGGTGGCCATGCAGTGATGATTGAAGTTACTGCTCCGGAGCACCTGGTCAAAGAAAGATTACAGCAACCGCGCACAGACAGCGAAGCTGATTACGATGTATACCTCGCTATACGTTCGGTATGGGAGCCGGTGCAACAACCGCACCTGACACTGGAGTCGCGGAACGATAATCTTGATGATATGTTGAAACGAACCATGAATTACCTCCATTTGCAACATGACACGACAGGAGCTTGAACAATTGCTGACCAATGATGCATTCATTACTGCATGCGGTGAACAACCGGAGCTGATTGAAACCCATATTTCGTGGGTAATTCTCTGCAAAAACTTAGTCTATAAAATCAAGCAACCCATTCGATACTCCTTTCTTGATTGTTCTTCGGTGGCGCAACGAAAGTACTATTGCGAGAAAGAAGTAGAATTAAACAGGCGATTAACGGAAGCTATCTATCTTGATGTTCAACCTGTATACAAATTTGCGGAGCGTATAGGCATCGGCTCCGCAACAGGCGCGGTAATAGATTATGCTGTTCGAATGAACCGGATAGACCGTCAGCGCCAGATGGATGTGTTGCTGCGCAACAACGCCGTTACGCCTGATATGATAAAGGCGCTTGCCATTAAAATGGCAGCCTTTCACCAAAATACAACGATTGTCAGGGAGAAAAATTTAAGCGCCCTGCGAAAAGATTTTAATGATTTGTCTTCTCAATACGATTTTGTTTCCCGCGAACTATCGCCCTATGCCGGGGAAATGATCATGCGGGCTGTTCATTTTTCCGATGTGTTTATCGATATTCATACAGCACTGCTGAAAGACCGGCTGCAACAAGGTTTTTACCGCGATGGCCACGGGGACCTCCACACAAGGAATGTATTCTTTTTACCTGAACCGCAACCTTTCGATTGCATCGAGTTCAATGACGATTACCGGCAGATTGATGTATTGAATGAAGTAGCGTTTATGTGTATGGACCTGGATGCTTTTGGCAGGCAGGATTTGTCGGAACTGTTTATCAACACGTATAATGCGCATTTCAGGGCAATAAGAAGCAAAGCAGACGAGGATTTGTTTACCTATTATAAAAGTTACCGGGCCAATGTGCGCGCCAAGGTAAACAGTTTACGCGCGCTATCGGCAGGCAGTACAGCTGACAAAAAGAAATTTCTTGAAGAAACAGAACGCTACCTGAAGCTGATGCAGGCGTGCCAGGAGCATATACAGTCCCTGGCTTCGGTAACGCAATAACATGCATTTGCTCCTGCATGGCTCCCGTAGCAACAAAAAACCCGCGCCGGATTGCTCCGAACGCGGGTTGCACTTTACTTTACTTTTTCCTTAACGAACTACAGCCATGTCCTACAATTCTTACACACCTTCATGAATAGGATTACAATTTGAGCAGTTTTACGATTTGCCGTTGCGTACCCTGCTGCACCACTGCAGTGTAGTATCCGGCCCTGAGTGAAGCCCCCAGTGAAATGCTGGCAGGGCTAGTCAGGTTGGAAACTGATTCTACAACGTCACCCCTGGTATTGTATACCCTGAGCGAGATGGGCAGGTTGCTGCGGCCTTCGATAGAAATTCTCCAGATAAACCGTGTAGGATTGGGCGAAGCTTTCACCGTCAGCGGCTTCACTTCTTCGGGCGCTTTCGACCTTACCACAATCACCGTTACATCATCTGAAGCAGTGGCGCCGGCATCGTCTGTTACCGTCAGCCTGAACACGTAGGCGCCTTCTACGAGGTTAGACACTTTCGTGGATACAGCGGAAGCGTCTGCAATAGAGAACTGCGAAGGTCCGCTCACTTTTGTCCACTTGTATTTCAAAGCGCCCCCATCGGGATCGTAGGATTGTCTGCCATCCAGGGTTGTGCTGTTGGTAGGCAGTGTCATGGTCACATCTGAACCGGCATCAGCGCGTGGCGCCCTGTTGCTGGTGCCTGCTTTCACGGTTACTACCACATCGTCCTGTGCGGTGGCTCCCTTGTCGTCTGTTACCATCAGGCGGAAGAGGTATGTTCCTTCTACGAGGTTGCTTACGCGGGTGGTAGCAGAAGACGGACTGGCAATAGAGAACTGGCTGGGACCGCTCACTTTTGACCATGCATATTTCACAATAGATCCATCTGCATCGCGGCTCTGAGAACCATCGAGCGTTACACTATTGGTCGGGAGGGCGATGGTGATGTCCTGACCAGCGTTGGCTACCGGCTTACCGTTGGTAGGTTCCTGCGTAGCGCCTTTTACGGTGATGGTCACTTCGTCTGAAGCAGTAGCGCCGTCATTATCGGTTACTGTTAAACGATATACATACACACCTTCTGCCAGGTTGGTGATAGCCGTGTTCACCGAAGACGGGCTGTTGATAATGCCACCCGCGGGGCCGCTCACTTTCTCCCATGCGTATTTTGCGATGGTGCCATCAGGATCGGCGGAAGCGGAACCGCTCAGGTTAACGCTGTTCTCGGGCAATGAAATGACCACGTCATTTCCGGCCCTTGCCACAGGCGGTTGATTGGAAGCCTGCTCAGCCTTTACAGTCACCGTTACTTCATCCTCATTGGTAGCGCCTTTGTCATCGGTTACCTGCAGACGGAACACATAGGTGCCGGCTACCAGGTTCGATACACGCGTAGAAGCGGCGCTTGCATCGGCAATGGTGAACTGTGAAGGTCCGCTCACCTTTGTCCACTTATAGGACTTGATCGTTCCATCAGGGTCTGCAGAAGCCGTACCGTTCAGCGTGGTGCTGTTGGTGGGCAGTGTGATGGTAACATCAGGACCTGCATTGGCTTTGGGACTTTGGTTGGTTGGTTCTTCAGGATCGGGATTGGTGAAGCCGTCGGCATAGAGCTGGCTTTGCGGCACATACTCCAGTTTCTGCGACTTGCTGCTCCAGTAGAGGCCCATGCCTGTACCACCATCGCGGTTGAAAAATTCCAGCTTGATATCGTACAGTTTACCTGCTTCCAGGTCGATGGCAGCAGATTGATACCTGTCAGGATAGTGTTCTACCCAGCTATCGAGGAGCAGTTTGTTGTTCACCCACAGGCGGTGACCGCCACCGGACCCAACATAGAACGTATAAGATTCCGTGTACTGAGGCATGATCTTACCCGTCCACCTAACCGAATATTCCTGCCCTTTGATCTTGTGGTGAACGCCTGCGCTCCATTCGCTGAAGCTTACGTTGCTATCGAGACGGGTAAATGCATGCGTGTTGAAATTGGCACCATTGTAATATTCACCTTTCAGGCCTTTACCAGAACCCCACACGTCTGATGTAAATCGTTGAATATTACTGGTACCGGATTTTGTGATCTGATATGCCTGCCCCTCTCTTGGCTGTACGCGGATGGTTTCTCCTGATGCCGCATTAGACGCCACCAGCATTTTACCCTGCATATCACAATGGATCACGTCGGTTGAGTGTACTTCAGGTTCTGCTGAATCCAATAACGCCGCTACTTTGCAGTTGTACACTTTTGAATTGCGAATAAACACCGGCTCTGCGCCCGGCAGCGGGCTGTGAATGACTTCAAAGCCGTAGTCGATCACGTTGGCGCCGTCAATATCATAATCGATAAAGCGCACGCGGTTGGAGTTGGCAGAAGCTGCTTTAATAGTGACACCATTACCGTACAGTATGCCACCTATATAGGTATAACTGTTGGCATAAGCGCCATGGAAAATCGCCATTTTGTTGTTATAGGCGATGTAATCTTCTACCACGTGATTTCGAGTAGTATTCTGCCATACCCGCAGACCATTTTCATTGTTGTGAGCAAGATTGCCCTGGAATTTCCAGATACCTTCGTTCAGCACCGCTTCCCAGTTATAACCGCCACCTTCATGCGGGTCGCCATGACAGCCGCCCACTACAACGTTGTTGATACAAATGTTGTCGTCGCCGCTGTTCATTGCAAAACCGCTGGAACTGAAAGTAGGCGCGTCTTCTGCAAACTGGTTCAAAGAACCGGGCACGAAGTTACATTTGGCCACTACGTTGTGGTCGTACACAGCATCATGCGTTTCATCGCCCGGGTCCCACCAGAAAGCGGTTTCGAGCGTGTTGTAAGAAACGTTGTCGATGAATTTGATGCCGTGCGAAACGTGCGGTACATAGGCGTGGTTATTGGTATCGCGGATTACGCAAGCCAGCACGCGGGTGCCGCGGCTTCCTTCCATACAGTGGTGGAAGTGCATACCATAACGACCGGTAACCAGTTCTGTAGCTGAGCTGCCGCCACGGTTCTTGCGCGGTCCCATGTACCGGATGGCAACATGCTGAATTACCTGTGGCCGCGAAGAACGGATGAAAATATGCGCTCTTCCAGACTCAGTACCTTCAATACGCACATTGCGGGTAAGGTTGAGCACTTCCGCTGTCCATTTGTTGTTCACCATCGGGTGAGGACGCGAAGTGCCTGAATTTAATGTAATGGTGTTGCCGGAAATGCTTCTGATCGTGCGCTCATCAAAACCTTCGATGTACGCCTGGCCAACAGATGGTGGTTCCGTAGGCGTAATGCTGATCTCGTCACCTTCGCGCCAGCCGGTAGCATCTTCCACGGTGATGGAAGTAGCACCGGACGCTATGGCGCCGCGTGCGTTCGTCCAGGAAGTTTTGGTTGTGCCCACCAGGTCGAGCGTACCGCCGCCCATTACCCACAAACCAACGTCGGAAGCAACGGGGTCCATGGTAGCGCCCACAAAATTGCTTTCTCTTACTTGTACAAAACGAAGGGTTTGCACTACGGCAGCAGAAGAAGGGCGCATTTTCAGAATGCCTTCCACTATAACATTGGCAGAGCTTTGCAGCGTGCTGCTCTTGTCAGCTGCGAACTCGAGCGTACCACCATTGTTGATGTTTACACCAGCAACCGTAGTCTCGTCGAGATCAAATACCACTACATGCCCTGACTGGATGAGGGGAGTATCCCCTGCTCCGGGGACTCGTCCACCCCAGGTGGCCGAATCACTCCAGCGGCCTGACTTTACGCTTGAGACAGTGCCGGCAAGTTTAGCACTTTGTGCAGGACCGCAACTAATCGCTGTTTTCTGGGGATTGATTTTCTTCGCTACAATTGGAGAAACGATCATTACTCCGGTGGCAGTGAGAGAAGTATCCCGGATAAATTGCCTTCTGGTATTGATCATAGGGCTTTTTTAAGTTTTTCTGAAAAGAAATTAGTTCGCAGAGGTGGAACAATTTTAGTGCCGATATTTCAAGTCACGAATTTTGCCGCACTTTAACACGATCCGGAAACGATTACATGATAAGCGTCAATTGCACGTTTCTCATATCTGGAAACCAGATATACTTTCAATAGTGCACACAGCAGCGTTACGCTTTTGCTAAACGATTAAGTGTTAAACTGACAATAAACAGACCGCCTATATATAATATGGAGCAGCGTTCAGCAGGTGTTATGCCCGGATCGGACATGGCGGTGACTGCAAAAAGATATGCAGTGGGCTGCTATAAGAAGAAGTGTTGTATCAACAATTATCTGGTAATAGCTATATAATAATAAGCAGTAATATGTGAAAGGATAGCTCGCTGCCCGTTTGCGTAGCACTTCGCACCAAATAAAAATGCCACTCCCTTCACAAGGCGGGAGTGGCAATTATACAACAAGCAAACATGCTTATATACTGGTTAATATCCGGTCGAGTTCTTCATATTGACTGTTGTTGCTTTTGAAGTCAGGCACCAGTTCTTTCATCTTGCGGACCATCCGGTAGTTGTCTTCCTGCTTGCCCATTTCAATCAGCTCGCCTATTTCATTGATCACATTGGCAGAACAGGGCATGGTGCGCGCTATCTTAATCTTTTCATGATGGGTAGGCAGCGTGGTCTCTTTGTTGTTCAGCAATTCTTCATATAATTTTTCGCCAGGACGCAGACCGGTGAATACGATCTGGATGTCTTCATGCGGCGTCAATCCTGCCAGCCGTATCATCTTGGTGGCGAGGTCCACAATCTTTACCGGCTTGCCCATGTCGAATACAAATATTTCACCTCCCTCTCCCATCGTTGCGGCTTCCATCACCAGTTGAACAGCTTCGGGAATGGTCATGAAATACCGGTTAATTTCCGGATGAGTAACCGTGACAGGCCCACCAGCTTTTATCTGTTGCCGGAAGCGCGGGATCACCGATCCATTCGACCCCAATACATTGCCAAATCGCGTGGTGATAAATTTCGTGCGCACTTCGTGCCCGAACTGCCCGGGGATAGCGTTGATCACATTGCCCAGCGACTGCACATACATTTCTGCAATACGCTTGGAAGTACCCATGATGTTGGTGGGATTGACGGCCTTGTCGGTAGAGATCATCACAAACTTGTGCACCTGGTACAGTACCGACAGGTCGGCAACAATTTTGGTACCCATCACGTTGGTAAGCACTGCTTCGGCAGGATGCAACTCCATCATCGGTACATGCTTGTAGGCCGCTGCATGGAAAACAATATGTGGCCGGTAGTCACGAAACGGAATCTGCATCCGGTTATAGTCACGCACGCTGGCAATGATGGTTTTGACAGGAATGTGCGGATATTTTTCTTCTACTTCCAGTTGTATTTCGTGCAGGTGTGTTTCTGCCTGGTCGCACATGATGACCATCCCCGGTTCGTACGATAATACCTGTCGCACAATTTCTGACCCGATGGAACCTGCAGCGCCGGTGATCAGCACACGCTTACTGTTCAACTCATGCGAAATACGTTCGTCGTTGATCACAATTGGCTCCCGTTGCAGCAGGTCTTCAATACGCAATTCCTGTATTTGTCCCAATGCCAGTTGCCCGCATACCCACTGATCGGAAGGCGGTACGGTAAGCACTTTCACGCCCGCCTGCAGGCATTTTTCAATCACGGCTTTCTTGTCATTGGCAGAGAGTTGTTCATTCATCAGGATCACCTTGCCGATGTTCTTCCGGTATTTCAGTACGGGCAAAGCATTGATATGAAAAACTTTTTTCTGCTGGATATAAGTGCCCACTTTTGCCCGGTCGGTGTCTACAAACCCGGCAATATGAAAATGGTTGCGGGTGCCCGATTCAATAGCCTGTTTGATGAGAATGGCTTCATTATCGGACCCATACACCAGCACCGGTTCCTTCTCTGTCCCGGAACCATGCAGGATATAGTAGTAAAAACTTTTGACTGCGGCGCGCATCAGCACCAGCAGTGATGAACTGATGAAGAAATTGATAAGCAATACCCCCGGAATATCCAATGATTCGATATGCAGTTTCCTGGTAACAGGATATTCGATCGCCACCGGGTACAAGGCGCTCACCAGGAACACTGCCAGGAAAATACGCATCATGTCGTGAATATTCGAATACCGGATCAACCCGGTATGAATACGCATACAGAAAAACGTTATCAACGACAGCAGGCTGTAGAATCCCGTATATATAAAGAAATGCCCGCGGTATATTTCCGGGAACTGAAAATTCTTTATAATGAAATACGACAGTGAAAAGGAGGTACTTGTTACAACAAGGTCCACCAGCAGAATTACCCACCGGGGCACTGCTTTCAACGGTAAAAACAACTTCTTCATGGCCAATCGCGCGTTTTAATAATGAGAGGTCGAAAGATCATTTATAGCGACACCGGTTGCCCGGTATATTTCTGCGAGTGCTTTTTCCATTCAAACACGTACCGGATGCGGGTAACAATGCGTTCCAGTTCTTTTTCGGTGAGGTTGGAACCTGAAGGCAGGCATAGCCCTTTTTCGAACAGGCGGTCGGCGGTATGGTTGCCATAGAAAGGCATGGCCGCATATACCGGTTGCAGGTGCATGGGTTTCCATACCGGGCGACTATCAATGTTGTCATCTGCAAGATAATTACGCACATCTGTAGCCGTTATATACTCCTTGTCTACCTGTATGGTGGTAAGCCACCGGTTGCTGAAATACCGGTCATCGGGTTCTTCGGTAAACCGGATACCGGGAATATCCGACAATGCTTCTTTATAAAACTCAAAATTTCTTCTTCGTTGTTGCACGCGCTGGGGCAATACCTGCAGTTGTCCGCGGCCAATTGCCGCACACACATTGCTCATGCGGTAATTGTAACCAATGTGAGAGTGCTGATAATGCGGGGCCGGGTCTTGTGCCTGGGTAGCAAGGAAACGTGCTTTCTGAATATAGGTTGACCGGGCGCTCAGCAGGGCGCCGCCACCGGAGGTGGTAATGATTTTATTACCGTTGAAGGAAAGGATACCGATGTCTCCGAATGTTCCCAGCATGCGTCCGTTGTAAGAGGAGCCCAATGCTTCTGCCGCATCTTCCACCACCGGGATGTCGTAGTCGCGGGCAATGGCCATGATGGCGTCCATACTGGCGGGCATTCCATACAGGTGTACCACCACAATGGCCCTGGGCTTTTTGCCTTTCCGCACGCGATCGCAGATGGCGCGCTCGAGGTATTCGGGTGAAATATTCATGGTGCTTTCTTCACTATCCACAAACACCGGCGTGGCGCCCTGGTACACAACAGGGTTGGCGGAAGCAGCAAAAGTGAGCGATTGGCAAATCACTTCATCACCTGCCTTCACTCCCAGAATCACCAGCGCCAGGTGCAATGCCGAGGTACCCGAGTTGAGCGCCGCTACCTGCACGTGGCCGCCGAGCACCGACTGCAGATCTTTTTCAAAACCGTCAACATGCGGGCCTAAGGGGGCAATCCAGTTTGTTTCAAATGCCTGGTGTACATAAGCCAGTTCGTTTCCTCCCATATGCGGGGAAGACAGCCAGATTTTCGGGTTCATGCGTGATGTGGTTTAGTATTACAGAATCGGAGTGTCGGTATTGCGAAAGTGTTAGCAGGAACAGGTGGTATCGTTGTCTACGCCATGACGGCCTGGAGGCTGATGTCATCAAATGAGTTTACTACATAATCGGGTATTGGTTTCCGGTTTATATCCTGTCGGTGTATGTTGCGGCCATTGTCAGCTATACACACGGTGCGCCAGCCCAATTGCGCAGGCACTATAAAATCTTTGGAAGTATTGTCGCCAAAGAAAGTGAATTGCTTTCCGGGAAATCTATCGGCAAACCAGGTATAATTGCGGGGATCAGGTTTGGCCGATCCGAATTCTTCGGATATGATGATGGCTGCAAAAAAGTGCTCAAGTCCCAGGGCGCTGAGCTTGCTGCGTTGCGTGGTGCTTCTTCCATCGGTGATCAGCCCGGAAGGAATACCAAATTCCTTTACCTGCTGCAAAAAACTTCCCGAAGCGCGGGGCAGGTGAATATCGGGATAATGTTCCCGGTATTGCTGCAGCAACCAGCCCATGTGCAGTCCGGGAACACGCTTGCCGTAGGTATCGATGATCCATTGAAACACATTTTCGTTGGCTGCATAACGCTGCAACATGTCGTCGCAGATGTCTTCCTGTATATGCGGCAGCAATTGTGCGGCAATGTGCCGGTAACCCGATTCCAGGAAATCCTGTTCCGGGTACAATGTGTCGTCCAAATCGAAAATGAAAAAGCTATCCGAATTGATTGGTATATCCATGCACCAGCACCTCGTCATCATACCGCAACATCAGTAACTGGTCTTCCCAGTTATCGGTGTATGCGATGGTTTTGTTTTCGAAATATTCCTGCATCAGCCATAGCGGATAGTTGGCCCCTGCCCGGTAACTTAGCGGATAGCCGCCGCCAAAGCGCCCGTTGATTTCAATACCCGTGATGGAATTGGCGCCGTTACCGTTGTGGTTGTCTTTGGCCATAAAAAACTGCCCGGTAATACAACCGGCGGCGCCTTCTACAAAGCCGAGTTTTTCTTTGAGATAAGGCACCAGCTGATTCCTGCAGGTCAATCCTTTGTTGATCTCGCCAGCGCGTACAAAAATTCTTTTGCGCGGCACAATGCATTTGATGAAACCGGTGCGGTCGAAGTACATGTCCACCGTATATTCATCATAATGCTGCTTGCTGAAGTATTCCATGAACAGCAGCTTTTCGTTCTGGAGATGATAATCGCGCAGGTCGTCAGGCGACCGTATAATGAATGTATCAGAACTGAGACTGCCATCATATGGTTTTATGAAAAAAGGGAATTCCGGGTTTTGCTTGTCCACTTCCTTCGGCACCTTGATGCCCCGCTGACGGAAGAAGTGCATGGTCTTGCGCTTATCGCGAAACTGTGCAATGAGTTGGGGCGATGAGATTATGATGTGAATGCCGTCTGCTGCAAAACGTTGCTTCTGTTCGGCAAGACAAGGCAGTTCCGTATCGATGGTAGGCACCACCATGCGAATGTCCTGGCTGCGACAGAGTTTCAGCAGTTCATCCATATAACGGGGATCAGTAACCCGCGGCACCTGGAAATAGCGGTCAGATACCTGGCAGGCCGGGCTGAGCTGCGGGCTCATATCGGTGGTGAATACTTTTCCTTCGGGATGCAGTTTTTTCAGCTCCTGTTGAAAAGCCCGCACCAGTGATACACGCTGACCGGCGGAAGTGATAAGTATATTCATGACTGTCTGGCTCCCTCAAAATAAGGCATGGTAGCATGGCCCTGCTGACTGATCCCTTCGGTTTTGAAAACCTTTACCATGGTCAACCACAAAATCTTTCCGTCCAGTGACAGGCTCATATGGTCTACATACCACGTGTCCAATTCAAATTTTTGTTCCCAGCTGATCGCATTGCGACCGTTTACCTGCGCCCAACCGGTTATGCCGGGACGCACCAGGTGACGCCGGCGTTGCTGCGGAGTGTACAGCGGCAAATATTCCACCAGGAGCGGCCGAGGGCCTACCAGGCTCATTTCGCCTTTCAGTACATTGATCAGTTGCGGCAATTCATCGAGTGATGTTTTGCGAATGAATCTTCCCACACGGGTCAGCCTTTTTTCGTCGGGCAGCAGTCTGCCGCTGGCGTCTTTCCGGTCGTTCATGGTCCGGAATTTCAACAGCAGGAATATTTTTTCGTCTTTACCCGGGCGAGGTTGCACAAAAAAAGGTTTGCCGCGGTTGGCAACTGCCAGCAATATTGTTGTGAAGAATAGCAGCGGCAAGGTGATAGCCAGCAATACCACTGCCAAACATACATCCAGTAATCGCTTAAACAGTTTTCGGTACAAGGTGGTGGTTTTTGAGTTGAAGCCTGTATTCATCTAACAACAGGTTCCAGAACTGTCGCTGGTCGTAGCGGGTGCGCACCGCTTCGCGGGCATTGGCCCTGAGCGACAGGTAGAGCTGATGATCGGTCAATAATTTTTTCATGGCATATTCCAGCGCCGGCATCTGGCGCGGCGGGATCAGCAGCCCGTTGTGCATGTGTTCAATGATTTCATTACAACCATTGATATCCGTTACTATAGCAGGTATATGCAAACATCCTGCCTGCAAGGGCGCGTTGGGAAATCCTTCCCGGTAAGAGGGGAAAGTAAGCACATGGCTCATGGCCAGGTATGGCCGGATGTCTTTTACAAAGCCGGTGTGGATGATGTGCGGATCGGTGCGAATGGTTTCCAGCACGTCATCGGGCAATGGATCGCGCTGTTGCTCATAGGGCCCTACCAGCAACAGTTTGATGCCGGTGTATTTTTTTCGCAATTGCATAAAGGCCGCCACCAGCTCAGCTATACCTTTCTCTTTTACCAGTCGGCCCACAAACACGTACACAAAATCCGAGTGGCGAACACCCCATTTCGACCGCAATGCATTGGCCTGTGCCGTGATGGCCGGCGAAAGCGAGAAATATTCCATATCGATCCCGTTGCTGCTGCCGTTGCCCAGCACTTTCAGTTTGGCGCCGTGACAGTATTTGTTTTTGAGCATGAAAAAGGCCAGGTTCTTCGAGTTGGGATACACCATGGTGGCACAGGAAGAAGTGATGCGTTCCGCCCACTCCAGCATTTTTCGTTTCCAGCCGGTCGTTTCCATCAACGGCATACCAGCTACCGTATGCAAGCGCACCGGTACGCGCGCCAGCCAGGCAGCCATCATCCCCAACAGTCCTGCCTTGGGTGTGTGCGTGTGTACAATGGCGGGCTGTTCCTTCCGGAAGAGCCGGTACAATTTCCACAATGCTACAAGGTCCTGCAACGGCGTAATGGCGCGTTGCATGGAAATAGATGCGGTGCTCACCCCCTCCTGTTTCCCTACATCTGTCAATTCTTCGCCAGGGGATGAGACCGCAATCACTTCAAAATGGGCCGACATAAAGCGTAGCTGGTTCCGGAGCAGGATGGCCAGTGAACTGGGCACCGTGGTGATGCGGACCAATTTAAAACGTTGTTCATTGCCGTTAGTTTTTGTAAAACCGGTTATCCGTCGTGGCCCCGCAATACGCGTGTCATTCTGTACAGCCTGTTTCATAGACAATTAGTTGCGGCGCCCATCCCGGGCCTCTCCTGGTTCCGCAACGCATTTCGGGCGGAATGTGCAGCCGCGATTATTTCTGGAAAATTCTATTTTGAGCAATCAATTTGATCGCAGGATGGTAAATTCAAAGTAGTGCGTGCAATTCAGAACAATTCCATATCTCCCAGTGAAAATCCCCAATGCCGCAGCTTGCGCAGTTCATCGAACGCATCTTCCATATTAAGGTCGCGGAGGGTAACCATGGGGCCGCGGTTGACAATAGGCAGACTTCCCATCCAACCCAGCCATTTGCGTTGCAGGTGATATTGCCTGCCGGAACAGGCAATAAAGCTGACGTTATGCTCGCGACAAAACCGCAGCACGGCTTGTTTCATTTCCCTGCGCACCTGCCGGTGGCTGGCCTTGTCATTGATCAGCACAAAATCTACCAGGCGCAATTCCCTGCCAATAACATGATCTTTGATACGGCTGATGAGCAGGTAATGCTGCTGATCGGTAAAATAGTAGTATCGATACAACGGGTTATTGCCATAGCGCCAGGAAATATACTGGGGCGACAAGGAGGTTGTAATTCGCTTCGTATGTCGTACATAGTTAGTTGCCAGATTAAATATATCGTGTGTCCATTTCTGCACCGGCGTAAGATCGGTTTCGAATATGGATTCTTTTTTGCGGAAAAGCGAAGCACCGGCAATGGATAACGGCCGGAGCAGTTTCACCTTCAAGGGCATTTTACCCAGTTTTACCCAACCCATTTTCAGGTAACCGGGCATACTTTGCGAGTTGGGCGTGTTGAACACGAAGTCAATGCCATCGTTGCGGCAACGCTCGAGTTGCTGCCGGGTGAGCCGCGAGAAAATGCCTTTGCCCTGGTGTTCGGGATGCGTGGCGGTGTCAACTGCGCGGATGCTTCGGTACAATCTTCCCCTCCACTCCCACTGCCATTGCATGAAGGCGCGCACGCCGATAAGTTGGTTGTTCTCTTCCGCTATGAGCACATAGCTCTGCCCAAACGGGTTCTGCTCATGCTTCCACGACCAAAGCGCTTCCGATTTGGGAATGGTGGATTCTCCCAGCGACAACCGAAGCAGTTCAATGATCGCCGGCCGGTCTTCCGCAACGGCAGGTCTGATCTCCATGGCTCGTTTTTTATCTTCAATTGACAGCATCTGTACCTGCAATGGTTTTATTGTTTGTAACGGGATACAGGTGTTTCGCATACTCACCCATGTTCCAGCTTTCCATACCATACTTTTCCTGGTAGCGGCGGAAATGCTTCAGGAGGAAGCGCAGCCCTTTCATGTTCTGCTCGGGATAATCGCCAAAATTTTCGGGGTGCCACCAGAGGTGATAGCATTCGTTGCGAATGGCTGCCGTACGCAATTCGCGGCATAGCCGCCATAACCGTAAAGAGTTCGCAAAGCGATATCGCGAAAGCCAGGGACGCAGGAAGCGACTTGCCGGCAGCAGAATAGGCTCACCGGGTTTGATGATGATGGCCTGCAATGGATAGGATGTATGCTTGCTGCCCATGCCGATATATGCATCGGCCGTACGCGAGAGTTTGCGGATAAAATGCGCCCCGTTTTCATTCACCGGGCTCCAGAACCAGTTAGGCGGATTGACACGCACTACCCGTATACCATTTTCATAACAGGTTTTAAGGCAGTCGGCATTGAACTGGTTGCGGGGAAACACCAGGCTTACCGGCTTGGAATTGAATTTAGCCGCTGCCTGCCTGGCTGCCTGCAGGTCGGCGGCAAAGGCGCCGGGCCGATGTTGCAGTTCCAGGCAATAAAAATGGCAGAAGGTGTGCGTACCCAATTCCTGTCCGGGATAGTCGAGGATGCGCTTTACAATTTCCGGAGCAAAATGGGCCCAGCGGTATTGTGCGGGCAAACCATTCTGCATAGCATATTTATAAGCCGAGTAACGCTCTACCACGTAGTCGGGTTCGAGGTCAGGTTTGAGGCGCTTCCATTCCTGTTCGTCACCTGCCATAAGGCTGCCAACGGTTGCCCAGGTTACATGTACATTGTACTCTGCAAAAAGGTCGAGCATCCGTGGAATCAGGTTCAGGGTATTCCTGTAACACTGCTCTCTGCTGTTCCTGTCTTTCTTATCAAATACGCCCCAGTGCAATTCAAAATCGAGAGATACCGTAAAAATTCCAGGCATAGTGTAAATGTGAAGTTATTATTGATCAGGTAAGCTGCATTTCCCCGGGAGTTTTCTCTGCTGCTGCTTTTTTCACCAGTACAGGCTGCCGGCTTTTTTTATAATCAAGAAATGCAAGAATGATAAAAAGCAAAAAATACATGACCATGCTCTTCTGGCGAATGATGATACCGAGGTTACTCAGCGTTCCAGACAAAGCGAAGGAAGTGGCCAGGAAAACTATGATGCAAACTTTCACCAGCGCAGAACCTTTTACAAGAAAGCGGAGCACTGATGCATGTATCAATTTACCGGCCAGTATGAGATACAACAGGTTCTCGAACGATACAATGATACCGATGGGTCCCGGCGCGTCGAAGAACAAAGGACGGAACCAGAACGTGAGCAGTTTCAGGATGCGCGGATAGCCTGAAATGTCGATACCTGAATTCGACTTCGCCAGTTCCACAGAACGGTGGTTCTGAAACTGATCGAAACTTTCCAGCAGGTTTTCCGCATCGAGGTTGGCAAATGCCAGTACTTCCTTGTACAACAACGCCATTGCTACCAGGCCGCCACCCAGTACCAGGAGTTTCTGATACACCGGCACTTTCTGCCTGCCCAGCACCAACCCGATCACGATGCCCACACACATAAACAGGAATATGTGCGGCCGCACGTGATATACAATGAGCAGCCCTACGATCATTGCAAAGATCCGTTTGCCTAACCTGCTCAGTGCATAGGTAGCGAGACCAAGTCCCCAGAAGATGATAGCCCCCTTGCCCAGTGAAGCCGTCCAGTAATGCATATTGGGCAGAAAGATGATCAGCGACACCAGGTCAACTCCATGGAAGTAGTGTTTATACTGTAAGTTTTCTTTAAAAAATATATAGAAGTATATGAAGCCCCAGTAGCCCAACCAGGCAAACAACACCATCATCATTTCATAGGAAAATCCCAGGTAGTTGATAAACGGATAGGCCGCAAAATCAATAAACCGCGTGCCGGTATCGTACAAGGGCATCCAACTATCATGCAAATACAGCGGCCGTTCATAATATCCTACAGAATCTGATGGCGAGCTACGGGTAAAGATGTAATAAATAGCGGCAAAAAGCATGTGGTACCAATACAGGTTTTTCATCAGTTTCAACCTGAGGAAAGGAAACCGCTTCTTCTTTGCCTTGAGTATGGGCAGTGAAAAACCGTATAGCAGCAGGATTAAAATAAGTGCTCCGATCACGTCAGCTGTTTTCAACGTTTATCAACTGATCGTACACGTCTTCCAGCTCACCGACCATTTTTCGCATATCAAAAGACGTTACTACCGTTTCCCGGGCTGCTTTTTTCATAGCGGCCAGTTGCTGAGGGTTGTTGAGGCACTGCGCAAGTAAGGTTGCCAGTTGCAGCGGGTCTTCCACCGGGGCAAGCAAGCCGTTTTTGTGGTGATGCACCAGTTCGGGTATACCACCCGCAGCCGTGCAGGCCGGCATGCATTCCATGCTCATGGCTTCCAGCAGGGCGATGGGCAAGCCTTCAAACTCCGAAGTCATCATAAAGATGTCCATGGCTTTCAGCCACGGACGCGTATCGGCCTGTAAACCTGCAAAATGCACATAAGCTTCGGATCCCAGCAGTTGCGCCTTGCGGTTGATCTCATTCCGCAACACGCCATCTCCTACAATGAGGAAGCGCAGTTGCGGAAATTCCTGGTGCAATTGCGCAGCCACTTCCAGCCAGGCAGTGAGGCGTTTCTGTGCGCGAAAAACACAGGCAATGCCTATCACAATGGTATCGGGAGCAATGCCCAGCTCCTGCCGCACATCCCTGTCGAGCGGAATATTGCGGGCAAAACGCGTGGTGTCGATGCCGTTGAGGATTACCTGGACTTCAGGAAAGCTGCGGCCATAGTGTTTTTTGATAGACTGCGCCACTTCTCCCGACACTGCAATGACTTTCTGTTGCCTGCTAAAACTGAACTTGTTGGCATAATAGGTAAGGCGGTGATAACGCTCCCATTTGTTATGCTCCGTGTATACTACGGGTATACCTGCCAGTTGTCCGGCAAGCCGACCTACAATGCCTGCCCAGGGTAAATGACAGTGAATGAGCCGTATGCCATGCTTTTTTATATAAGATACAATGCGCCGTACATGCATGAGCATTTCCATGTTACCGCGTGCAGGCAGGCAAACCACCTTGCCGCCGGCCTGTTCTATATCCGCCACCACCTGGTTTTTCCAGGGAAGAAAATATATATAGTGAAACGCGTACTTCTGCTGGTTGTGCCGCCGCAGGGTTTCCGGTAAAAGAATTTCAGCACCGCCTCTTCCAAGCGATTTTATAATGTGCAGCACCGGAATGGCGCTGGCCTGTTCCAGCTTCACACGTAATGAGGCTATTTCTGCAATTTCCATTCGTACGATTTATAGTTTTCGTGATGATGATTGATAGGTTCTTCTTTCAGTGAACGGTATAGTTCGGCAAATCGCCAGGCAAGTCGGTAGTTGAGGTATTCTGCAGTCACCAGCTGTCTTGCATTGGCTGTCGTGCGGCTGACGGCATCTGTATCTGACAATGTCCACAACACAGCATTCACAAAACCTTCTTCATCACCTTTGCGAATGAGGCGGCCGGTTTCATAATCTGTTACCAATTCTCCTACTCCGCCTACATCATAAGCTACTACTGGTGTTCCGCAGAAAAATGCTTCGGGTATTACCGCCGGCAGTCCTTCAATGATACTGGGCAGCAACAACACATCGGCTTTGGCTATGAAGTGCAGGGCATCGTTGCGGAATCCGAAAAATGCTACATGCTGTTGCAGTCCTTTTTTTCGCACCACCAGTTCCATTTCCTGTCGCAGTGGCCCGTCGCCGATCAGTTGCAGGCGCGCATCAGGCAATTTTTGCACAATCTTTTCGAACATGCTGATTAGTCGCACATGATTCTTTTCGAACGTAAACCCGCCCACATGCACCAGCACCGGATGTTCATTGGCAGCTTTGGGCAGTTCATTGAATACGGCTTCGGCATACTCAATGCCCACCGGTATGGTTACAATACGATTGTTCAGTTGGGGGTACAAGCTGGCGAAGTCATAGGCCGAATGCTGGCATACCGACACAATTTTTGCTGCATGCCGAAAAAAAAATCCGTTAAATTTTTTCGAGAGGGCGCTCCTGATATACAGGCTAACCGTACTGGCATTGCGAAAAATGATGGGCTGTTTCCATCGATACAAGAGCTTTGACAATACGGCCACTTTTAAAGTATCACCGGCGTTGGCCTGGATGATATCAGGTTGCTCTTTTTGTATAATGTCGGCCAGTCGGCGCCAAGCGCGCACATCGATAAAGCGTTTCCACTTGCGGCTGTTCAGGTGAAAAGTATGGCCGGTAAAGGGCAATTGCGCTTCGCCGCCATATACAAATACGATCATCGCTTTATGGCCGTTGCGCATGGTATGAGAGGCGAGCTGTGCCGTAAATATTTCAGCGCCCCGCAACTGCGGTTTTTGTACCAGGTGTAGGATAGTCACGATGACGGGTTATTATTGTTTGCAGGTAGTTTTCCATTTGTGCGGCAGTAGCACTCAAATCAAAATGCTGCAGTGCATGGCGATATGCCTTGTGAGCCATGATGGCCGCCTGTTGCCGGTTGCGGGCAAACCACAATAATGCCTGCAAAATATCATCCAGGGAACCGGCTTTGAACAGAAAACCTGTATGCATATGCGAAATAATTTCTGCGTTGGCCGGAATATCAGATGCCAGCACGGGCAATCCGGAGAACATGGCTTCCACTACCGACCCGCTGAACCCTTCGCTCCGCGAGGGAAATACGCAACAGTCGTATTGATGGACCAGTTCGGGCACGTCGGCACGCGCGCCCAGCAACACCACCTTGTTTTGCAACTGAAGCAGGTTGATCGTGGCTACCAGTTCCTGACGGAATGGCCCTTCGCCGGCAATGTGCAATACGGCATCGGGAAAATGTTTCAGGAATACACCAAAGGCCATGATAAGATCCTTCTGTCCCTTCAGTGGCACCAGTCGTCCTATGTTCAAAAATCGAATGGTTTGGTTTGCCTGTTCGTCATGTTCTCGATATACGAAACGGTTGCTGTCGCGGCCGCGGTGAATTACCTGCACTTTTTCAGGAGCAATGTGCAGGTGGCGGATGCCCTGGCTGGCCACTGCGCTGGAGTTGGCAATAAATCCACTGCAGCATCGGGCGGTGAGGCGGTTGAGCAACCGGAACAAGCCTACGCCAGCTTTGGCCCTGCGCGATAAAGCAAGGTTGTATTCAGGAGAATACAGGTCGCTTACCAGCGTGCCGACCACAGGAATATTTTTCATTCGGCCCACCATGCGCGTCACCAGTTCCGACCGGGTGAGATAGGCCACCAGTAGGTCGGGACGTTCTTTGACAATGATGCTGCTGAGACGCTTGTAGGCAGTGATGAATCCGTATTTCTTCTGAACGCCCGCCGCTATTACACGGATACCTTTTTCAGTAAATTTTGGCCTGAGCGTTTCTCCGGGATAGAGATGACATATGACGGGTACAAACTGGTGGAAGCGCGCCGCATTCTCGAGCAAACTCTGTTCCGTCCCGCCGATCTCCAGCGAGTCTATAACAAATAGCACTTTATACATAGGGAAACTCTGTTTTTATAGTTCTGACCGAAGTGGCACGGAGGCGCAAGGTAGATATCCAAGGGGCATACTCACGTTAATGCATACTTTAAAATGCGCATATAGTTGATCCACCGGGCCGGGTTGTGGCGAATGGCCTTTACGAGAAACCGGATGGATTCTGCCCTGTCTTTCATTTTATAACTGGAAAAGGCGATACTTGCGTAAATGTTAGATATCTCTTTCGGATCGTTGCCGCGGATAAAATCATAGTGTTTATTGATGAACTGGATGCCGCCGTCGCGGGTTTTCTGCCAGTTGGTGCGAATGCGCGCACCGTCGTGGATATTGATCTGCACCAGGCAGTCTTCAGAAGTGACCACCTGCAAATCGGCCGATTGCAGGTATTCCAGCAACCGGTAACCCAGGTCTGTCTGGATATTGCATTTGAGCATGGTATCGTATCCTCCTACAGCATCGAATACCGTTCGCCGGATGAACAACGACCCGCAGGTAAATTTCAGCCGCATCACTTTCCCGAACAATTTGTATTCTTTCAATCCTTCACGCACCAATTGCCCGTTGAGATATTTCCGCACGGCGCCCATGCAAATAATACCGGTGTCTTCTTTCATCATGCTGCTGGCCACTTCCAGCCAGTGCGGGTAGGCTTCATCATCGCTGTCAAGGAAAGTAATGAACTGTCCGTTTGCTTTGGAAACGCCCACATTGAGACTGTGGGCCTGACCAGTATTGGCTTTTTTGAGATAATGAATGCGTGTGTCTTTCAGAAAAGGTTGTATTGCCTGCTCGGTATCGTCGGTTGATCCGTCGTCTACTATGATCAGTTCCCAATCTTTATACGTTTGATTGAGAATGCTGTTAATAGTAGTTTGCACCAGCAGGGCACGATTGTATGTAGGTGTTACGATGGTTATGCTGCACATGGCTCATTGTTTAACTGAATGCAATTTTTAAACTGTTCAGCATGTCGTTCTTCTTCAGGAATTGTTTGATATACCTTTTTTTCCGGATGCGCAGTTCCACATCGATCTCCGATTGGAGTGCTGCGCTGAACAGCCCTGATCGTTTCATTACTCTCAGCGTTTCCAGCGTTTGCAGGTATCGCTGTATAACAGGGCTGCCGGTATAAACGCCGCCGGCGTGTTTACGGTAACAGCCACCGAGAAATCCTAAATCAGCAGCGCCGCCGTAGCAGGCAAGCAGTCCGAACAGGAAGGTATCGCAGCTTTTTACGCGAAACATTTCAGGCGGCACCTCGGCCATACAGTTTCTGAACATTACAGAGCTGGTCTGGATTTTCAGATGAAAAACGCGGGCGGCAGAGTGCATGACCACCGTAGTACTGACCGGTTGGCGGAGCAGCAATTTTCCCTCCTGGTTCACAAAGTCTACCCGGTGAAAACAAAAAGAAATTTCTGGGTGCTGCTCCAGGAAATCTGCCTGTTTCTGCAGTTTGCAGTCATCCGTCCAGAAATCGTCGCCTTCGCACAAGGCAATATATTTACCGGACAATTTGCGGTATACAAATTCATAAGCATTGCGAACGCCGCCTACGTTTACAGGGTGATAAATAGGTTTGAGTATTCCGGGATAGAGCGAGGCATATTTTTGTACAATTGCGCGGGTGTTATCAGTGGAACAATCCTCCCCTACCACTACTTCAAAAGGAAAATCGGTTTTTTGAGTGAGAATACTCTCAAGACATTGTGCTATAAAAGGTTCATGATTATATGTAATAACACCCACACTTACTAAGGGTACCATCAGCGCCAGTTTTGTTTAAGTATGTGGTTGCTTATCGTAATGCCTTTGCAGCCAATTTTTCGAAATGTTGTTGCAGCAATCCGTTTTGGTGGTTTTCCCAAAATAAACTGCTGGTGTATATATGTTTTACGTGCGTGTCTCCTTCATCGCCAACTTCTTGCCAACCTAATCCATTGGCTATGGCGAGCGCAGGCAGGTTGCGTTTATTAGTAATGATATAAACGGTGTGCAGCCCCAGTTGCTGAAATGCATATTCCAATATAAGATAGGAAGCCTGGGCTGGTCTTCCTTTTCCCCAGTAGTCTGTTTCTCCTATGAAAATGTGATGCTCCGCCACTCCGTCTTTAATTCCTGTAAGAAAAATATTGCCTATATATTTTTCATTTTCCTTCATGACTATGGCAAACCTCTTTTCATCGGGCCTTTGCAGCACACTTGCCAGCCATTCCGTTTCCATTTCAGGTGTTATGAACTTGTCAGGTTTTGAACCGGTGAAGCGCCAGAGTTTCGGGTTGTTCCGCCATTGCCAGCTAACCTGTGCATCTTCCAATTGCAGCGGTCGCAGGTATAGGGCAAAGTTTTCTTTCAACATCACAGTAGATTTTTTATGGTGTGGATGATAAAGTGCATGTCTTTTTCCCCGTACCGGTGGTCAACGGGCAGGGGTAACAGGTATGCTGCCAGCTGTTGCTCCCGCTTATATCCCTCAACTTGCCGGTTAGTTAATTCCGGCCAGAACCTGGGAACGAAAATCCCTTTGGCAGCAAGGGCTGCGTGGTCCAGGGGTCGTGCGGGCAGCAAGGGATAACACATGGGCACCGCATCGGCATCCAGGTAAAGAGAAAGAAAATTTACCCCGCACAACGCTTCGTGCAGGTATAAAAAATTATTTCTTCTTTGATTAACTATATCACTGTATGGCACATGCGATAGCAGGCTCTTTGTCAGTTTTGACATCGCCTTTATCTCCGGGCCACACAATGATTCATTTACTTTGAAAGCAGCATATCCTTTGCGTGGATGACCATTGAACCGGTGCAGTAAATGATCCACCAGGAAGGATTCATTACTGCTTTCGGGCTGTGGCAGGTATGCGTTTTCAGGTGTGTACACATACGATCCGTCTGGAACACCAAAGAATTTCCGGCAGGAATTAAAGAACCAGCTCCTTCCGTTTCCCTTCCTGAAAAAAGCCTGTGTGCAGTCTGTTATCAGTTGTGCGCCATATCGGTCAGACAATGCACGGACGGTATCACCACAGCAATCAAAATAATTTATGTAGAGAAAATATTCGTTTGATTGAAGGGATGGCAATGCTTCCGGGCGCAATTGATCGTCAACAGCATAAAAATGGTATGGACAGCCTGCAGCTTCAAACGACTCCATCAGTGCATCGCAGGTATAAAACGGTACATATACGCAGGCCGGTTTCAGGTGCAGCAGGATGGCATGTAAGGCTGCACGGCCACTGCGGAAAGTATACGGCGTTTCATGATAGCGCTGCCTACCTTCATGCAATTCCAGGCCAAAATACCCACCAATAGCGTTCATGTAAGCTCGTATTCCTGTAATAGACTCCTGATCTGTTCAGGTGTATTGAACATCATCACGTCGATGATGGACAATCCCGGCTCAAATTTTTGCCTGCCCTGGTCGTAGGCACGCAGGTGGGGATGCAGAAACCATAGTTGTATATTGTTGGCTTCATACTTCGCCCGATTAAAAAACGAGCTACCGCCGGGAGGATTGATGTATTCCGATGCGCCCAATTGCCGGCTGATCTGCAGCGCCCACTCATCTGCTTCCTGCACAGCTGTATAATCCAAATGCAATTGACCAGCAATTTCAATGTGGTACCGAAGCCCGATATACCGGCATACCGTTTCCAGGCAATGCGCATTCAATGCGGTAATGCCTGTTGCGTTGCAGTTGAAACATTCACGCAGCAATTCCATTACTGCTTTATAGTAAGGCGCTCTTTTTCTGTAATGCTCCAATTGCCGCAAGATTTTTAAGAAACAACCGGGGGCATCGCTGATACCAATATCTTTTATCAGCGTTTCGCGATGGTGTGCCGCCAGCGGTACAGTAATGTATTGAACGCCTTCGCCGGGTTTTAAGATGCGGTTTCGGTTGATCCATCCATGACGAATGTATTGCACATCATCGAGCAAAATAAATCGGTCCGTAGCATAGATCAACTGGAAATACCCGATATACGGGAAGAAATAAGGCTGCATGATGGCTACCCGCATGGTTCAGTAGTGCTGTGCTCTGAGTAAAATGCGAATTACAAAGTCAGCTTCTTCCGGCCTCAGTTGGTGATGCATCGGCAGGCACATAATGCGCCGGGATATGGCCTGGCTCACGGGGCATTCGCACTGATCCACAAACCCCAGGGTATTGAGTGATGGATAAAAGTAACGCCTCGGAAAAATCAGGTTGGCATTCAGGTAACTTTCAGCCTTCTGCACCATGGCTTCCGAATCGAGGATAATGGGAAAATAACAATAGTTGTATTCGGTTTCCTTCCGGATCAGTTGCATAGTCATGTTCCGGTGCTGCAACATTTCTTTATAGTACAGGTATATTTCCTTTCGCTTCGCCAGGATTTCGTTTGCATATTTCAGGTTCACCAATCCCATGGCTGCATGAAACTCTGAATTTTTTGCATTGATACCCACGCAGGCAAAATGTTCCGGTCCGTCAAAACCAAAATTACGCATATACGACAGCGTTTTTAACAGATCCGGGTCTTGCGTAAAAACGGCGCCGCCTTCAACGGTATGAAACAATTTGGTAGCGTGAAAGCTGGTAGTGCACACATCGCCATACCTGTACACCGATTGTCCTTTATACCTGGTACCAAAACAGTGCGATGCGTCGTAGATGATTTTCAGCCCGTGCCTTCTGGCGATATCATCCAGCGATTCGATATCGCAGGGATTGCCAAACACATGCGTGGCCAGTATAGCAGTGGTGCGAGGCGTAATGGCAGCCTCCACACTTTCAGGATCGATGGTAAGGGTAAAGGGGTCAATATCTGCAAACACGGGCCGGCATTGTTCCCACAACATACTGCTGGTAGTAGCAATGAATGAGAAGGGCGTAGTAATTACGTCACCTTTTATTTTCAGTGCCTTGATGGCCAGTTGCAGGGCCATCGTCCCATTGCTCACATATAGCATATGCGGCACACCGAGGTATTGCTTGAGCTGAACTTCCAACTCATTCACCAACGGTCCGTTATTGGTAAGCCACTGCCGCTGCCAGATATCACGCACATAAGAAAGGTATTCTTCCACAGGCGGCAGGAAGGGCTTGGTGACAGGAATCATAAGTAAATGTGCTGATTAGCTGATGGAAAAACCTTGCAGAGAAACCATCTTGCGAAAGCGTGATGATTTCTGCAGCATTTCATCAAATGAGCCGGAAGCAGACACACGGCCCTGCTCCAGCAGGTAAATGGTATCGGCCCGTTTGATGGTCGACAACCGGTGCGCAATCAGTATCATGGTAAAATTGCCATACAGTTGTTCAATATTCTCCTGGATAATTTTTTCTGTTTCGGAGTCCAGTGCTGATGTAGCTTCGTCAAAAATGAGCAGTTCACTGTTCTTGTACAGTTCCCTTGCTATGGAAATGCGTTGCTTCTGTCCGCCGGAAATCAGTACGCCATGATCGCCCAGCCGTGCATGTTCTTTTTCGGGTTGCGATTCTACAAATTCACTGAGCGATGCCATACGCACCACTTCATAAAACCGCTGCAGGTTGGCGGGCGTTGGTTCGTCCCAGAAAGTAACATTGTTGAAAATGGTATCGCTGAATATCACTGACTCCTGCGAGATATATCCGATGCGACTGCGGTATGAGTCGAGGTCGTAGCGGTACAGCGAAATACCATCGATCAGCACTTCGCCGCTTTGCGGGCGGATCAGTCCCGCCACGATATTGGCAATGGTGGTTTTACCCGAACCACTCTCCCCTACTATGGCTATCGTTTGCCTTTTGGGAATATGAATGGTCACGCCACGCAACACTTCCCTTGTATCGTAATTGAAATACACCTGCTTCAGGGCAATCTCTTTCCGCACCTGGCGGAAAGGAATATTGCCATTTTCTTCCTTCATGCCCTGCATTTCCTTCGATAAAGTGGCCACCGCATTCATACCGCCAATATTTTCGATAAATCCCTGCCAATAGTTCTGCACCACCACCAGGAAACTTAATGCACGATAGAAGAGCAGCAGGCTGAGAATGATGGCGCCCAGCGAAGCGCCCATCCAGGTCAGCTGCAGCATAATTACCATGGTGACTACCACGATGATCATCGGTTCTTTTACGCTGGTAGTTATGGCATTGAGGTTACCAATACGCCGGTTCAGGTTTTCCGCTTCATTGATCACATACTTCAGTTTGTGCACATAACGCCCGAACGAACTGGTTGACTTGAGATACTTGAAATACAAGGTGGCCTGCACCAGGAAAGCATTGAAGTCATTCCCTTTCTTCGAGAGTTCAAACGATGCTTTCTTGGTAGCCTTATAGATTTTTCGATAGATGAGGTTGGAGAGAAATGCTCCCAGTCCCACCAAAAACGCAAACTGGTAATTGGCCAGGAACGCCAGCACCATATAGGTAATCAGCATTACAAAAGCCTGTGCGGCGTTGAAGTAAAAAGTCATCGTCTGGAACAGGCGGGCCACTTCTACCGTAAGCGTATTCTGTATTTTGCCTGAATCAATTTTCAGGAAGGCGCTGTATGAGAGATGCTGCAGGTTGTTTACCAGGTTAAACCGAACTTCCTTGATAAATAGCTGGCGCAGTTTGGCGTAATAACGCAGCTGGATAAATTTCATCAATCCTTTAATGATGAACAATATCACCAGCATGGAAAGTACGGTGGTGATGTTGAGTTCAAACCCCATCATGCGCACGAAGTTGGTGAAATGGCGTAACTGCCCCAGCGATTCTTCGCCCGGTTTATCCGGGCCATTGGAAACAGCTTCCAGCAAGGGAATAAACATAGCCAGTCCCATGCCATCGAAAAAGCTGATCAAAATACTGAGGCCGAGAAAAACCAGCAACCGGTTACCAACTACATGATAATAAAAACTGAAGTAACCGCTAAAATTATTCTTGTATCTGAGTTCCAAGGTGGATAAATTTTTCATCACAGGGTATGAATGATGCCCCGGTTGGTTTGCTTACTGAATTTTCAATACGATACACATTAACGTGCCAGCACACAGAAGGCTGCCATTTTGATGCAATTGGACAGTTCTCTTTTTTTGAGAAATGATTTTATATACAGCATCTCACGCCGGTACAGCTCACGACGGATTTCTCTCTTCTGTTCTTTTGAAAAAAACGATGACCGTTTCATTAACTTACGGGTATACACGGCCTGTTTGTACCTGCCCAACAGCGACAGCTTGTTATAACAGCCGCCACCATGCATGCGATAGCAGGCGCCTACGAAGTTGAGTCGAGCGGCCATACCATATCCCGACAGCATGCCACAGAGAAAGGCATCGGTACTTTTTACCTTATAAAATTCTTCGGGGAAATAAGGCAAACAATTGCGAAAAACCATGGATGGCGTGGCAACGAACGTATGGAACAGGTCCGCGCCTTTGAAAAAACTGATCAGGCCGGTTTCCTTTGCTTCTTCCACCATATTGCCATACTGGTCAACAGCGTGTTGCGGGTGAAAACACAACACGTACTGGGGATGCATTTCGAGAAAATCCACCTGCTTTTGCAACTTGAGCGGATCGATCCAGTAGTCATCGCCTTCGCACATGGCGATGTATTTTCCCGTGCAGCATTTGATGGTACGGGCCATGTTGTGGTTCTGGCCGTACTTACGGTCGGAAGGGAGCAGCAGGATGCGGTCGGGGTATTGGGCTGCATATTGTTCACAAATGGCTCGCGTGTTATCGGAGGAAAGGTCTTCGCCGATTACGAGTTGATAAGAAAAATCGGTTTGTTGCATCAACACGCCTTCAATAGCCTGGGTTATGTAGGCTTCGTGGTTGAAGGTGTTCATGCAGATGGAGAGAAGTGGTTGCATGTGAGGGTGGTGTTGTTAATTTTCTCTGAAACAGGAACGTTATGTTTATGTAGAATGCTGCTGTTGTTTGGCACATCCTTCAGCCTGCTCATCCCCCGCTGGCGGGGGCGCCGGCAGAGTTTACACCAGGGCCAATGCTGTGGGGATGGGATGGTTTTGGGTAGTAACTTTAAAATTGTTGAGTAGTTGGCAAGCAGTTGACCGCCCCCATCCATGAAACAGGTTGGCAGGGCTGGTTTGTGCTGCGCCCCCGCCAGCGGGGGATGGGTTGGTTGATGGATGTAACAAAGAAGGCAACTTATTTTTTGTTCACGCCAGTTTCAGTTTATGCCGCTTTCGGGGTTTCTTACGGCCGCCTTTGACATAGCCGTAGCCATAGCCGTTGATATTCTGGAAACCATCGCCGTGACGGATGCCGTTGATGACGAGGGCGGCGGCAGGCAGCTTGCCATCTTCGTGCAACTGGTTAAATACATTTAAGGATGCACGCTTGGAATATTTATGGCGCACTACAAAGAAGGAACTGTCTGCATAGCGCGCCAGCGTGAGCGCGTCAGACACTGCTTCTATCGGCGGCGTATCGATGATGATAAAATCGAATTGCTCGCGCAGGTAGTCAAACAATTCCTGCATGCGGCTGCTGAGGATCAGTTCGCCCGGGTGCTCCGGCAGTGGTGTACCCGCGCTGATGAGCGAAAAATAGCCGCCATTCACTGTATGAATAATCTCTTCCATTGAAGCATTCCCTTCGAGGAAATTGGTAATGCCGGGCATCTCATCATAGCCCAGTTTATCCGCCAGTGAAGGATTGCGCAGGTCGAATTCCAGCAATACCGTTCTCTTTTCAGTAATAGCAATGGTATATGCCAGGTTAAGACTTACAAAACTTTTTCCTTCCCCGCTGGTGGAAGAGGTAACAAGCAGCACTTTGCGATCAGTGCCGCGGTTGAGGTACGACAGGTTGGTACGCAAGGTGCGGAACTGTTCGGCCACCGGTGAGGCGCCGTTCTTTTGTGCCGCGGGCAGTTTTTCTTTCACCTTTTTTTCAAAAGCAATTTCACCTGCCACCGGCAACCGCGTGGCGCTGTATATCTCACTGCTCGTTTCCAATCGCTTGTTCAGCAGGAAGCGGGCAATGATGATACCCGAAGGCAGCAACAAACCGATAGCGATTGCCGCTGCATAAATCAGCGAAGGCTTGGGGTCCTGCACATCGTAGTTCACCTTCCAGTCAATGAAACGCGTTCCGCCAATGCCGGAAGAAGCATATTCAATATTGAGATCTTCCTTGCGCTGCAGCAGGAATACATACAATTGCTGTTTGATGTTCAACAACCGGTTTACCTGTATATAATCTTTTTCTTTTTCAGGCAACACGCGAAATCGTCCTGTTGCATCCCGCTCCTGGCTGGCCAGGAATTCATTGCTGGCCTTCAGTTCTGCCCGGATGCTGCGAATGCGGTTGAGAATGGCATCGCGCGCATCTTCCAGTTTGGCATTTACCGTGGGCAGCCGCAGGTCGTTTTCCGTGCCCTGCACCAAAATATTGTTCTTCTCCGAAACGAGGTCGTTATACCCTTTTACCAGGTTCGTCAGTTGTACATCATCCAGCCCCGGTACGTTGATGCGTTCTTCCTGCCCGTTGGTGGCCTGGATATTGTCTTCCACCAGGCGAATAAGGTTTTCCTTGAAGGCATTGTCGTTTTTCCTGGAGTCAATGCTGCTGAGGTTGCTCAGCAATTCATTGGCAGAAGAAGACACATCGTTAATCTTGTTGGTTGCCTTGAAGTCGCGCACGTTGTTTTCCTGCTTTTCCAGTTCTTCGTTCACGGCAGCCAGCCGTTTGTCCAGGAACTGCATTTCACTCAGCAGTGATTTGCTGCGGTGCCGGAAGTTGGCAAGATCGTATCGATATGCCAGCACTTCAATGAATTTCTTGGCACGTGCAGGAATTTCATCGCGTACAGAAACTTCCAGCATGCCTGTGCCGGCCTTGGGCAACGCACTTACGCTAAGCCGCGACACATACCGGCTCACGGCTTCCGAACGCGGCAGGGAATTTATTTCCCAGGTATAAGCGCGCTCCTCCGGCAAAGGTTTTACCAGCGATAATAAGAGCGTATCACTGCCTATGATGAGCGGTTCGTCATAGGCACCATCAAAAGCGCCATGATCCGATTCAATCCTATAGGATAATTCGTTTAACCATACCCGGTAATTCACTTCATCATCCCGGGTGACCGGTTTTTTGATGCTGACTTCAAAAGGGAGTGAATCTGCCGGCATGGCTTTTTTCCCGTTCTGACCAACAGCAATCACTTCAATGTCCAGTCCGAGGGAGTCCACCACTTCCGATATCAACGTAGCAGATTGCAGTTTGAACACTTCGCTATTGATATCCGGGTTATTGGGCGTGGATGCCCCTCCCTGTTCCGCAAATGGTGAGCCGCCCAGCATGGTAGATGCATCGCGGGGAGGCTGCACCTGTATAAATGAATTCACAAGGTACAGCGGAACGGTATACTGGAGATAAAACCAGGCGCCTGCGCCAAACAGGCACACAGAGAGCAATATCCAGAACCAGTTCTTCGCTAATTTGATAAGCAGCCGCTTGAAATCGAAACCTCCGCCGCTTACCTTTTCTTCTACATATGTTGTTTCCATGATCAGACTTTTTATTTAGATACCGCAACCCCCAATGTTACCACGCTCACTACAATCGATACAATGGATGCGATCAGCCCGAAGTCTTCCTGGAATATGGAGCCGGGCCTGGCCTGTACATACAGCACATCATTGGGTTTCAACTGGAACAAGCTCTTATCGTACAGCAAAGAAGATTGCCGCAGGTCGAGTTTGGTAATGGTCCTTTTGCCGTTGTAATCGCGATACAGGTGCACGTTATGTCTTCTTGCCGAGTGCATGAGGTCGCCGGCAGCTGCCAGTCCTTCAAAGAGCGTAGTACGCTGCATGTCGAGGCTAAAAGTACCCGGTGAACGCACTTCGCCGAGCACAGTTATTTTGAAGGAGGTGAAGGAAACATCCACTATCGGATCTTTCAGATAAGTTTTTACTTTTTCCGTAAGCGAATCTTTCAGTTCTCTTGCAGTCAATTTTGCTACCTTCAATTTGCCCAGTACAGGCATTTCAATCATGCCATTGCGGTCAACTTCGTAACTGGGCGCTTCGGATGATGCCTGGGGTAAGGAAGGAGCGGCCGGTGTGGAGGGAATGGCGGTAAATGAACCTTTGGCAAAAAAATTGGCTGCTTCCTTGTCCCTTGCGTCGATTTTTATGGAAAGCTTGTCGCCGGGCTGGATCACTCTTTCTTCCGGCGCAGCAGGCGGCAGGTTGGTGGTGCCTCCGGGGAGGTCGTTAAAATAATTTATTTTCTTGCCTGAGGCGCATGAGGTAAAAATGGTTGCGGTTAGCAACAGCACAACTGCGAGATGCTGTCCCGCAGCGGGCAGTTTGTAGATTTTCATTTGCTGTTTGTTTTTAGAATCATATTGTACTTTACTTACAATACGGCTCCCGAGTAGGCATGTTTGTACCAGGCAACCGTCATTTCAATGCCTCTGCGGAAGGGTATCTGGGGGTCATATCCGATCAGCTTTTTTGCTTTTTTGATATCTGCCAGGCTGTGCCGCACATCGCCTTTTCTTTCGGCGCGATAAGTGGGCGTAATGCGCGTGCCTGTAATCTCTGCAATGGCTTTCCACAACTGGTTGAGGTTGGTGCTTTCGCCAACGGCAACATTCAGCACTTCATGTTGCGTGATGCCAGGCGCAAACAGGGAGCGGATATTTGCCTGTACGGCATTTTCCACATAGGTAAAGTCGCGGCTCGTTTTGCCATCCCCATTGATGTATGGCTGTTGTCCTTTCAACGCTGCTTCAATAAACAAGGGAATCACGGCCGCATAAGGGCCTTTGGGATTTTGCCGTGGTCCGAATACATTGAAGTACCGCAGGCCGATCGTATGAAACCCGTAAATGCCTGAATACACCTGTGCATAAAGTTCGTTGGTATATTTGGTCACTGCATAAGGCGAAAGCGGTTGCCCGATCTTGTGTTCCACTTTGGGCAGTCCGGGGTGATCGCCATAGGTGCTGGAACTTGCGGCGTACACCATTTTTTTCACGCGCGCTTCTTTGGCAGCTTCCAGCACATTGAGGAAGCCACTTACGTTCACTTCATTGCTGGTAATCGGGTCTTCAATGGAGCGCGGCACCGATCCGAGCGCCGCCTGGTGCAACACATAGTCTATGCCGCGCATGGCCAGGCGGCAACTTTTAATATCGCGGATATCTCCTTCTATCAATTCAAATTCGGGCAGATGCAGGTAGTCTGCCACATTATCGATGGAGCCTGTGCTGAAATTGTCCAGCACACGCACTTTGCCGGCGCCATGATGTAGCAGGTAGTCAACAATGTTAGAGCCAATAAAGCCTGCGCCGCCGGTCACCAGAAATCCAAATTTTCGAAGATATTGCCTGTGGTATTTTTGCCTCTTCATAAGTATAAGGTTACAAACGTGCATCAACCAATTCCTTGTCCAATACTGATTTCACATCGTAAATCACACACTTGTCGTGACAGAGCTGCCGGATAAGATCGTTGTTGAATTCCCGGTGGGCAACGGTCATCACTACGGCGCCATAGCCATTTTTTTGAGGCATTGCACGTAGTGTTTTCACACCATATTCCTTACATACTTCTTCGGGATCGGCCCAGGGGTCATAGATATCTATTTCCATCTGGTATTCACGCAGGCGTTTTACAATGTCGATCACACGTGTATTGCGCACGTCGGGACAATTTTCCTTAAAGGTGATGCCGAGGATCAGCGCTTTGTTGCCTCTCACCTGTATCCCTTTTTTGATCATGAGTTTGATCACTTCGTTGGCCACATATGATCCCATACCATCGTTCAGTCTTCTGCCTGCCAGTATAATTTCGGGATGATACCCAACTTCCAGTGCTTTCTGCGCCAGGTAATAGGGGTCCACTCCAATGCAGTGACCGCCTACAAGCCCTGGTTTGAAAGGGAGAAAATTCCACTTCGTACTGGCGGCGGCCAGCACTTCTGCTGTATCGATGTTGAGATGATTGAAAATTTTGGAGAGTTCGTTGATGAACGCAATGTTGATATCGCGTTGCGTATTCTCGATCACTTTCGCCGCTTCCGCTACCCGGATCGAGGGCGCAAGGTGCGTACCTGCCGTGATGATGCTGGCATACAGGTCGTTGATAATGCGGGCTGCTTCGGGCGTAGACCCCGATGTGATTTTACGTATCCGGGTTACCGTGTGCTCCTTATCGCCCGGATTGATTCTTTCCGGAGAATAGCCTACAAAAAAATCCTTGTTGAATGTAAGCCCGGATTCTTTTTCCAGCACAGGCACACATTCTTCTTCGGTAACGCCGGGATATACCGTTGATTCATATACCACAATATCATTCTGCTTCAAAACACTGCCAACGGTTTCACTGGCCTTCAGGAGCGGACGCAGGTCGGGTTTATTGTACCTGTCTACAGGCGTGGGCACTGTTACAATGTAAAAATTGGCGTTCTTCAGTGCATAGGGCTGGTCGGTAACAAACAGCCCTGTCCTGACATCTTCGTGCTTTGTCAAAACGGTTTGCAGGTCCTGGTCGTCTACTTCCAGCGTGGCGTCGTGACCACTGCGTAACTCCTCTACCCGGTTGCGATTGATGTCGAATCCGATAACGGAATACCTCCGGGCAAACTCTATAGCCAGTGGTAACCCTACATAGCCCAGTCCGATGATTGCGAGTTTGAATTCGTACATAAGAAAGTTTTGTTGCTTTATTGTTCTGGTGTTGAATTGCCTGTTGGGTAAGTATGATGTATTGGTGGATTGTAATACAGTGATATTGTCAGTTTCCCTTGATTGTCTCCAGATAATCTTTCTCAATCTCTGCGGTGAGCGCAAAGCCCAGGGAAGGCAGCAATACTTTTACTGTTTTGCTTTTCACTTCCAATACTGTACCTTCCTTCATCATCAATGGTCCGCCGGTAATCCGCACGGCATCGTTTACATGGAGATCGAGTTTGTTGACAGCAATGTTTTTGTATTCCCTGAGAAATTGCCGGATAATCAGTATTTCCTCATCGCGCACGACGGCCGGTTTTCCCAGGAAAGTGACGAAACCGAGCACGCCGTCTGTTTCCAGCACCGGCACATATTCTTTGGCCGATACATGTACGAACACATAGGATTTGAACAGCGGATCATGAATCACTTTTTTACGGTCGCTCCATTGCCTGTATACTTTTTGTAACGGGCAGTAATGCTCAATTTTTTTCAGTTCCAGCAGGTTCGCCACTTTTTTTTCCCAACACGGTTTCGTATATACGGCGTGCCATTTGACAGCAGGTGATACAGACATGGTGTTATTTTTGGGGTATGTATGCAGAATCCTCAAACACTAAAGCTTCGCTACTCCCTGTCACATGGAACCGGGACGACAAAATAATTTTCGACAGCATTGTTTCGCAATGCATCAAAGCCCTGCTAATAGCCACGGGGCAATACTTTTCTGCAGCGTGTCAGAGCCACAGACACGTGGGGTGTACGTAATGGAAATGCTACTATATGAGGATTGCAGCAGGAGGCTGTTTCAGAGGAATTATGAATTAAACACTATTCAAGGGTTGGATGTAGCGATATATTCAGACTATTTTAATTTCTTTCGCGAATTTGCGTTCTTTCCTACGACTTTTTTCTTCCATTAATATCCATTAAAAAATTTTCTTGCGTCTTCTCCAATAACTGTTCATATCTGTGAAAGAAATTAAAACCAGTTTTTTGTATCAGTCTGTTAATCTTTAAATTCACTTCCTTTTGCACAACGGCCTTCGGAAAAAGATTCTTTTTTATCAACAAAAGCAAAATGGCATGGTAGTCCTGGGAACTCACACAGGTTTGCCTGCTTTGCAATTCGGAAAAACTTTGCCTTGCTTTTATTACGGTCATACTGCCGGAATAAAATCCACTGATCAGCCGGAGTATGCACACCTGCGTAATGAAATCGTCTTCCCCTCTCGTAATAAAAGAGAATGAATGCAGGTGGGTATTCAACCAGTCCCAGGCTTTTTCAAACTCACCACAAAGCACAAGCGCTTCCGCTACCCTGTACCGCGCCTGGTAGGCCGAAGGGTTATTGCCGGGCAACGGTATGCTGTCTGCCACATGTCCTTCCTGCTGTCCGGCATTGCCATTCATATATTTCTGCAGTATGCGCGTTGCCAGGTATCCACCGATGGCCCTTGCATCAAAACCAGTTATTTCGTCTGTACCAAATGCGTTTACCTGGTCGCAGTATTTCCGGAACAATTCCGTTTCAGCTGTAAGGAAATACCGCAGGCAATACATATTATAGGCAAAGAACTGTTGCTCCCTGTTACCGGCATGCAGCAGATAGTACTTTAACCCATCCCCGTAATGCCTGTCCAACGCGTCCATATTAATGAACTGCTCGAAAAAGTATTTTCGTCCAAACGGTATGGAGGCCATGGCCGGATAAATCTCGCCGGCCAGATCAGGGTTATTGCGCATCATGACCAGGATGTTGCGCACTACCTGTTGCAATGCTTCCAGGCTGTCTGGTCCCGGTTGTACAGTAGAAAATATGGAAAGCAAAAATTTCGATTCAAAAGAAGCAGGCCTCATTTCAATGGTATTCCCGTCGTTCAGCCGCTCAAACTCTGCAATGGACTGGTACCCCAGAAACTGCGATAAAACATTCAGTGTATTGTAGGAAGGGTTGAAATGGGTTTTAATTATACCAAACAAGCGGTTCAACGTCTGCAGCGAAAGGTATTCACCCATCGTATTCTTTATCTCACTTTGCAATTGTTGCATATCAGCGAAGGAGCTGCAATCCAGTTTCAGCCGGATTCTCAATTGTGTCTTCAGCGCCTCCAATGCTTGCTCATTAATTGCAGTTGGCTTCCTTGGCATGTTTGAAATGGTTTTGCTGTATCCGCAGGTAATCTTGTATTGCCTGATGCTGATTAAATGAAGCGCGTATTCATAATAACATAAATACCAACAACTGTCACTACACTCATCAAAATAACTGTTGCCGTGTTGTATACTTTCTGAGTATTTATGTTCACACGCCGGTTTTTAACCAGGGATTCAACACATTCTTTCTATAGCAAACCGTATTCCACCGGTATTTCTACAAAAGCAGTTTTGTACGTTACGGGACAAATGCTGGCAATTAAAGTAATACAGGTATAACCATAACGAGTGTGTCTGCTGCATTTATCAATAAAGACCAATGCCGGCCATGCTGCTGCCGCGGTCATAAAATTTCAGGCAAAGCATTTGTTGACTGGGGTTGAAGTTGAGGAATAGTATGGACAGGGGCGCCCTTCATCCCGTTATTCGCAACACGCATTCGCTTCGGGTATTTGCATCGGTTGATTTTTGTGTATCTTTGTGTGTGCGAAAATTTTTCTTCACCCTTTTTATCCTGTATGCAGTACCTGGTTTTGTTTATGCAGCCCCGGAAAAGGCGTCCGGTAAAACTGTACTACAGGTAAGCGCTTATTGGCGGATGCCGGCTGAATCTCCGGCCCGTCCTGTTTCGCGCAATGTTCCCAGCGAATTACAATCACACCATTATAATACGCAAGCAGCGCAGCAAAGGGATACGCGTGCAGCCGGCAGCAACGATCATTACCTGACCGAACCAGGCAGGGTTTCCTTCCGTGGCTTGCTTTCCATATGCCTGCCCATCGTGCACCCACAAAAAAACAGCTGCCTGCACCTGCTGTTTCCCAATCATTATTTCTGGTAGATGGCTTTTGCCAGTGGCCTGTTGCCACCTGACGCAGATAGGCTGAATCCGGGCATGTCCCCACCAGTTGGCCCAATACCATCAGGGATGGTTTTCAGTTAGTCGACGGGGCTATACTATAGTGATATCATTTGAAAAATCTATAGGCAACACAACGCCTGTAAACACAAGATACCTATGGCTCATTTACCTCATCTTGTTACTGATCTTGCTTTAATCCTTGGCGCCGCCGCCATTTTCACCCTATTGTTCAAGTGGCTCCGGCAACCGGTTGTGCTTGGTTATATTATAGCCGGTTTCCTGGTAGGCCCCTATTTCAAATGGCTCCCTACCGTGCACGAAGTGGAGAATATCAATATCTGGGCTGAAATAGGTGTGATCTTTCTGCTGTTCAGCCTGGGGCTTGAATTCAGTTTCAAGAAACTGCTGAAAGTAGGTGGCGCTGCATCCATCACCGCATTGGTAGAAGTAGTATGCCTTGTGGCCGCAGGCTATGGTGTAGGTAAAGCGCTTGGCTGGTCTGATATGGACAGCATATTTCTGGGGGGCATGCTTTCGGTTTCTTCCACCACTATTATATTCCGCGCACTGGATGAACTCGGGTTGAAAACAAAACGGTTCGCGTCGCTGGTGTTTGGCGTACTGATCGTAGAAGACCTGGTGGCGATCGTGTTGCTGGTAATGCTGAGTACGCTGGCGGTAAGCCAGCAATTTGCGGGCACAGAAATGTTGCTTTCCATTCTCAAACTGATTTTCTTCATCCTGATCTGGTTTCTCATGGGCATCTTTTTTCTGCCTACCCTGCTCCGCAAGGCGAAAAAACTGATGTCGGATGAAATGCTGCTCATCATATCGATCACACTTTGCCTGGCAATGGTGGTGTTTGCAGAAGCGGTAGGTTTTTCTCCGGCATTGGGCGCTTTTGTGATGGGGTCCATTCTTGCCGAAACCACCAAGGCTGAAAAGATTGAACACCTGGTGAAGCCGGTAAAAGATCTGTTTGCTTCTATCTTCTTTGTATCGGTAGGTATGCTGATCGATCCGAAAGTACTGGCGGAATACTGGGTGCCGATCGTTATACTTTGCGGGGTGACCATTGTGGGTAAACTTGTGAGTAACACGTTTGGGGCTTTGCTGGCCGGGCAGTCGCTGCAGACTTCCATACAGGCGGGTTTCAGTTTGTCGCAGATCGGAGAGTTCTCCTTTATTATAGCCACGCTGGGTCTTTCACTTGGCGTAACCAGTCATTTCCTGTACCCGATTGCGGTGGCCGTATCAGCTGTTACCACGCTCACTACGCCTTACCTCATCAGGTGGTCAGGACCATTTTATTTCTGGTTGAAAGGCAGGCTGCCGGAAAAGATCACGCAACGCCTCGACGCGTACAGCACCGAAACGGCTAAAGTGTCGCATACGAGCGAATGGAAGAAATTTGTGCGGTCGCAGCTGATTACTTCCGTATTGCTGGGCGTGATTATGGTGTCTATTATCATTCTCTCGTCGCAGTATCTCTATCCGCTGGTTACTGGCAATGTCAATTCCATTGCCATCCGGGCCGCGGCCTGTGCCCTTACCTTACTGATGCTGGCGCCCTTCATCTGGGCATTTGCTATCCGCAGTCCGGCAGAAGTATATAAAACGCTGCTAACCGATAACCGGTACCGGAGCGTGATCACCATTGTGCGGTTCATTAAACTGATCATTGCGGCGCTTTTCATCGGCTTCCTGATACACCGGTTCTTCAATGTAGGGACAGGCATCCTGATTACAGCGGTAATCATTAGTTTGCTGGCTATTTATTCATCGCGTATTCAGCATTTTTATACACGGCTTGAAAACCGCTTCTTCCGCAATCTTAATCAGCGGGAGATTGCTCTTGCACGTAACAATCGCACCGAGCTGGCGCCCTGGGACGCGCATATTGTACCGGTAACCGTACTGCCCGATTCCCCGGCCATCGGCAAAACACTGCTCGAATTGCAATGGCGCGAACGCGCAGGCATAAACGTAGTATTGATCAAGCGGGGTGATATGCATATTCCGGCTCCGGGAAAAGAAGAAATGATTTTTCCTTCCGATGAGTTGTTGGTGCTGGGGACCGATCAGCAGATACAGCGCTTGAAGGCATTGATCCGTCCGCATCCGCGTATGGAACTGGCCGAACCTTTTGATGTGGAATTGTATGAGTATCAACTGCCGGCCAATTCACACCTGGCAGGGAAGACGATTCGGGGCACGCAATTGCGGGAAACAGCCAAGGCGTTGGTGGTGGGTGTTGAGCGGAGCAATGAAAGGATATTGAATCCTGATTCCAATTTTGTGTTGCAGGCGCATGATACGTTGTTTATAGTGGGGAATGTGAAAAAGTTAAAGAAGATTTTGCCGATATAGGATGGGGAATGTTGGTGATGGTTGGATGGTGCCCCCTACCCCGGATGCGTCACAAACACCGGGATATCCATCCCTGCCAGCACATCATCTACCCTGCTTTTGCGGAACAACCGCGAAAAATTACTCCGGCCATAGGCACCAAAAGTAACAATGCAGTTTCTGTGCTGAGCCAGATATTCGGGAATCACATCCGATGCTTTTCCATGTAAAATCTCAAATGTTACCTGCCGGTAGTAATGGGAAAGATAATGCTCCAGCTCCTGCCGATGGGGAATGCCTTCCGTAGTACCTTCCGGTGCACAAAGCACTGTTACCGGTTTGTCATACAACGCCGGAAACAACCGGGCCAGCTGACGAATGGCATACACGGAAGCAAAACTTCCATCGTAGGTATGAATCACTTCCGTGATCGGTTGCATATGCGCCGGCATTACCAGCACAGGACATTGCGAGCGGGCAAGCACTTCTTCGGTAAAGGTGGTAGGCAACACTTTGTCCACCGACCGAAACGATATGAACGGTGACAACAACAACAGATCATGAAAGCAACTGATGGTGCACGTTACCTCTTCTGGAATACCTGCACTTTTAATGGTACGTACACGCACTCCCAATTCCCCGCAAATGCGCTCATACTCCCGGATATTTTCTTCCATGGTTGCTTCCGGCATCGTCGATACTGTTTCACTGAGGTCGTTTTTCAGTGATGTGACATTTTCAAGGAACAGCGCAGTGATCTCGCCATTGCCCAATCCGGCAACATAATGAGGAAATTCCATCTGCTCGCGGGAAAAATAGGCTGCGTCCAGTACATGCAATATATTCATGCAAGGCTGATTTAATCTGGCATTAAAGCTACGGTTGTTTTTATGCAATGCGTATTCCGCACGGCAATTCCTTTTGGGATAGTTGACCGGCCCTGAAAAGCCGGCCTCTACCTTTCCTTAATAGCTGGGCAACCAGGCCAGCATGATTTCCACGCGGGTACCCCGGGGATGGCCAAGTTCATCCTTTCCGTCGGTAATGACCGGTCGCGCCTCCAGTCCGTTTTCCTTGTTGAACAGTTCAATGCGTTTCATGGTAATCTCCATACCATGCGATTTTTTACCGGCCATCTTGTGCATGGGATTTTTTGCCGCAAATGCACGCCCTACACCGTTGTCTTCAATAATGCACAGCAGCCGCTCGTTAAGCAATTGCAGTTGCACCGACAGCTTACCCGGTTGCTTCAAGGGCAACAGCCCATGCAGGATAGCATTTTCCACAAAAGGCTGGATCATGAGCGAGGGAATTTCTGTGGTAGACGGGTCCAGCCGCTCATCAATGACAAGCGCATATTCAAACTTATTGTCGAAGCGAAACCGCTCAATCTGTATATAAAGTTCAAGCGCTTCCAGTTCTTCTGCCAGCGTAATTTTTTTCTGCCGTGAATGATCAAGAATGAGCCGGATAAGCCGCGAGAACTTACTGATGTATTGATTGGCCAGTATACGATCATTGCTGTTGATGAACGCATTGATGGTATTCAGGCAATTGAAAATAAAATGCGGGTTCATCTGGGTACGAAGCGCACTGTTCTCCAGCTCATTGAGCCGGATTTCATAATCGGCCCTGATCTGCGCTTCGCGACTGATTTGCTGTACCCGCCGCCGGTAAAAGAACCATCCCAATAACGCCAGTATAGCAAGAATACTGCACTGAAACCACCAGGTTGTCCAGAAAGCTTTGCCAATAATAATGGTAACAGGCTGCCTGGCAGCAAACCAATCCTTGCCATTGGCCGACACTTCTGCCGTAAACCGGTATTGCCCGGCAGGCAAATTGGTATAGCGGGCGCGGCGCTCTCTTCCCGCATATACATAGCCGGTATCAAAGCCTTGCAACCGGTAGCGGTATTGCAGATCAGGTCCCGACTTGTAGTCTACCGCCAGGTAGGAGAAGGTAACATGCTGCTGTCGCCACGACAACCGGTGTACGGTCTCTTCTGCAGTGGTGATCACCGAATCGCCCGACGCCAGTTGCGTAATGTAAACAGGTATAGCTGTAGCCTGTTGCCTGATAGAATCAGGGTGGAAATAATAGAAGCCGTCTACATTGCCGATATATATCTTTCCGTCTTTGGCCAAATAATAAGAAGAGAATTGATGATTGCCGGAAAGCAATCCGTCGTTCACATCAAAACTCGTTAACCGGTTGGTGGACGGTTCGTACCGGGACAGTCCCCGGTTGCCGATTATCCACAGGTGTCCTTTTTTATCGCATAACAAGCCGGTAATATGGTCACTGGACAAACCATCCTGCCTGTTGATACATTTACTCACCTTCATCTCTAACCGATCAATTACATACACGCCGTTGAATCCGCCTGCATAGATATTCCCGCTGCTGTCTTCCGCCACGCATTGAATGCTTTCTTCACTGTGTTCATTTGGTAAAATTACCCTGGAGAGTTTGTTGGCTGCTTTTTCATAATAAAACAACCCTTGGCTTTGCGCCAGCCACCAGTTACCCTGGCGGTCAACCAGGGCATAAAAACTCCGGTTGCGGGCTATGGGTTGCAATACCGGGTGATTGTCCAGCAACTGCAATTGTTCCTGTGCCGCATCATACAGGTACAATCCTGCATAGGAGCATACCAGGAATTGCTGCCCGCCATCAGGAATCAGTGCAAACACATTGGGAATGCGCCCCGGAACATAATCTCCTTTCCGGAATTTGTTGGCAGCTCTCAACCGTCCGTTCTCAAGTACGGCCAATCCACCGCCGAACGTACCTGCCCACAAGCGGCCGCGGTGGTCTTTTGCCAGGTGGCGAATGGTGCTCCATCTTCCCGGCGTGTTGTCTATATGCCGATGCAAAATAAAATTGCCTGCCGCCTTCCCTTCACGCCATTGCAGCAAACCTTTGTTGGTGCCAATCCACATCGATCCGTTTTCATCTTCTGCAAAGCAGTTCACCACAGAACGATAAGGCGACCCGGATTGGTCCACCAGTCCTCTTACCGCATGAAACAAGGGTTGGTGTAAACTGGCATAGGAAAGCCCCTTGCCATGCACAAACAAGGTGCCGTTGCGCGTAACATATAATGAGCGACAATAGTTGGTATTGAGCGATGTTACATCAGCCGGGTCATGCACAAAATGTTGCACAAATTTTCGGCGCACGTCTACCAGGTATACGCCATCATAGCGACCGGACAATACATAGCGATCTTCACCCGCGCGAAAGATGGCGCCTACATAGCCTCCCATCGCCCGGCCATCATCAGAGGGCCAGTTGTTGATATCGCTAACAGCACCTGTATGCAGGTGCACCAGCGCCGTTTGTGCCCTTGCAAAGCTGCCGCATAATACCAGGCTGTCGTTCATTTTTTGCAGGGCCCAGGCCTGTTCATAAGCATACTTGCGCACCACCTGCCGCTGTGCAAAATTTACACGCAGCAGCGCCCGGCCACATCCCCATAACCATTCATCGCCATTCAGTTTTTCTATGGCATAGGGAAAACCATGCTGCATAACCAGGTCGTTCACCCATTCGGTTGTGCGTACCCGGTATCTGCTATCCACAGTGTAACATCCGGTGCGACTGAGCACCACCAATGCCGTATCGGTTTCTCCTATCAACAGTTCCCCGGGATTAAACGGCGCAGGCAATGACAGGGTTTGAAATCGTTGTGCAGCGGGTAAAAGGTACTGCATGCCTTTGTTGTGCGCCACCCAAATCACGCCATTGCGGTCGCAATAGATTTGTGTGATGTTGTTGTGCAGCAAACCGGAGTGATCGGGATAGCTGTAACTGATGAGCGACTGCCCGTCGAATACATTAATACCTTCATCCGAAGCGATCCACAACCGGCCCATACTGTCTTCTGTCATTTTAATCCGCTGATCGCTGAGTAATCCTTCCGCTGTGGTAAGATGACGGAATGCAAATGGCTGCGCCACACCCGCCGGGGTAAAACAGAGTACCTGCAGTAGCAACAGTAAAGTAGTACAAAACGGGGCCGCTTGCATAACCTAAAAATAAAGGTTCGTCAGGCACCGGCAAAGAAGGAGCCACCAAATCCGTTAAGTGAAATGCCGCTTTTATTAAGTGGTTTTGGATTTTGCCCGCAAAACCACAAGTTTTGCTGCATGATGCTGGGTCTGAACCGGATTTTATCGTTGTTTATCCTGCTGGTTGGTTGGTCGGCCAGTACTTATGCTTCGCCGGGCAGTGATGCCGCCGACAGCTGGGAAAGCATCAAACAAAGGGGCACCGGCGCTATCACCGTGCTGTGGTATCCTATCGAACCACTGGTATATACCGATCGGCAAGGCAGGCTCACCGGGCTGGAACACGACCTCATGACATCGCTGGTGCAATTTGCAGAGAAAAAATATGGGGTCTACATTACGGTCAACTGGGTAAAGGCATCATCGTTTGCGCAGGTGTACGACCGTATCCGGAACGCAACGGCGCCGGGACTTTTTGGCTGGTCGTATTTTTCCATCACCGATGAAAGAAAACAGGCCGTACAGTTTACGCCTTCCTATATGCCCGATCTGAATGTGCTGATCACGCATCATTCTGCACCATTGTATCAATCGGTGAATGAATTGTCGCAGCAATTGTCGTCCCTACGCGGATATACGGTTACAGGCAGCACCATGGAAGAAGACCTGCTGCAACTGCGCAAAAATCTATATCCTGCCCTGCCCTTGCAGGAAGCGTACGATGATTATGCCATCATGCAAACGGTGGCGAATGATGCATCGGCCATCGGCTATGTTCCTCTACCGGTGTATATCCTGGGGATACAAAAAGGATTCAAAGTAAAACGTCAGCATATACTACCGGGCCGTCGCCAGGGCTTTGCCGGGATATTGCCCAGGAACAGCGACTGGCACGAACTGGTGCAGGAATACTTTGCCAGCGCAGCTTTCCGGGAAACCATCCAACGGTTGCTGCACCACTATTTTGGGCCGGAAATCACGCGCCTCGCAGTTGAGATTGCGGAAGAAGACAGTTTGCAGTCTTATGCGTCCATCGAATTGTTATCGCTGGAAAAAGAAATTGTCACACGCAAGTTGATGAATGAAACGGTGGAGCTGCAGCGTCAGAAATGGTTGCGCAATATGGTGCTGCTGGCGCTGGCAATGCTCGCCATTATAGCTGGCATTTTGTACAACCGTTTTCGCGTCAAGCAACGCTTGACGAAAAAGCTGGAGCAACGCAACAGGCTGATATCGGAACAAAGCCGTTCCATTGAAAATATGAACCGGCAATTGCGGTTAAAAATGTTGCAGACGCGCCTCAACCCGCATTTCCTGTTCAATTCACTCAATGCTATCCAGTATTTTGTTATGACCGGCGACCGGAAACAAACCCTGCAATACATCCACCAGTTCTCCGGTTTCTTAAGAAAGGTCATCCGGCTGGCCGATGAAAACCGGATCACTGCCGAAGAAGAAGCCGCTATTTGCACGCAATATCTCTGGCTGGAACAAAGCCGGTTTCCCGATCGCTTCGATTATTCCGTTACCATATCACCTGGCGTGACACGTGAAGAGGTGCAGGTGCCGCCGCTGATGACGCTCAGCCTCATCGAAGAAGCTTTGTACAAAGGCATACTGGACCAATCCCCTTCAGTAAAAGGAACGATTTCCGTGGCATTCAACCTCGAAAACCACAACCTGCATATAGATGTGTACGGACAACCGGCCCACCATCGCGCCAACGGTACGGCAACGGAAAAAAACGTGTTGCAAAGCCGTCTCGACATATTGAATGAGTCTGCGCGCCAGAAAATATCTTTGGTAGACATAACCGCCGCGGAAGCGCCAGGATGGAAGCAAGGCAAACGGCTGGTGATTCCGCAAACACATGCCATAAACCTATCAACGCTCACCCAAAACATCGACCATGAAATACACCGCAGTGATAGCTGAAGATGAATTGCGCAGCAGGGAGTTTCTGAAAAGCCTGATAACCGAGTTTTGCCCGGAGATTACCATTACCGGCGCAGCAGGTTCCATTGAAGAAGCAGTGCCGATGATCAATGAACTGAAACCGGATATCCTCTTTCTCGATATCGAAATGCACAGCGGTACGGGATTCGACATACTGCAGCAGGTCAGTCATCTGAAGTTTCATGTAATCTTTACCACCGCATACGATCACTATGCCATCAAGGCCATCAAATTCAGCGCCCTCGATTATTTGCTGAAACCAATCGATGTGCAGGAATTGCAGCACGCCGTGCAAAAAGCCATCCGGCAGATGCAAGAGGAAGTACCCCGCCGGTCGCTGGAACACCTGTTGCAGAACATACAACGCAACAACAACGATCTTACCATCTGTCTTTCCACCGCCGAAGGCATGGAGTTCGTTCCTTTGTTGCAGATCATCCGGCTGGAAGCCAGTGGTCCATATACTACCTTTTTCCTGAAAGACGCACGACGCATCATGGTGAGCAAGAACCTGAAAGAATATGAACTGCTGCTGGCCGACCATCATTTCTTCCGCGTACACAACTCCCACATCATCAACCTGCTGGAAGTGCGCCGCATGATCAAGACGGATGGCGGCTATGCAGTGATGACCGATGACTCACAGGTAGCGATATCCCCCAAAAAGAAAGATGAATTATTGCAGTTGCTTTCCCAACGCACGGTGAAGTAGCACGGGGTGTTACAGTTTTTACCGAAAAAATCCACCAGCCTGTGCTATGGAACCTTTGGTGAAAAACCTATTGCCACAGGCAACCCCATCCGTTAATTGAAATAGCCTTTCCGTTAAAGCACCACTTGCTCCCCTGTTCTCTCCCAGTATCATTGCACCAGCATTAAAACAGGGTTATGAAAAAAATTTACCTCCGCATTATTCTCGTCGTCATCACTGCAACGTATACCATTACTGCCCATGCGCAGGGTATATACCAGTTCTGGGGTGTTACCAATTATGGCGGCCCCAACGACGATGGTGTTTTGTTTTCTGCAAAATATGATGGCTCCGGCGTGTCTGTACGACATGCATTTGTTCCCTACACGCCCGGCAATGAAAACCCGGGACAGGACATGATCGTATACAATAATAAAATGTATGGCGTAATGCCCTGGAGCGGTCTATTTTCGCAAGGCATTATCTATGAATTTGATCCAGCCGCCAATACCTATACGAAACTGGCCGACCTGCATTCGTTGGAGGGCTCGGATTTACAGATAAACAGGGGCAGACTGGTGGCCTATAACAACCGCTTGTATGGCGTGGCCACCCTGGCGGGATTTGATACGGAAGGTTACCTGTACGAACTCGACCTTACCACAAAAACATTGACGGTAAAGCATCACTTCAACAACGCAAACGGACGTCATCCGCAGGGAGGTCTTACCTTATACAATAACAAATTGTACGGTGTTGCGGCCAATGGCGGAGCCAACAACTTTGGCGTGATTTTCTCCTATGACCTTGCTACCAATACCTACACCAAACTGTATGATTTCAGCAGTAATATGGGGTTGACTGTTTTCCGCGACTTTGAACTGTTCAACAACCGGTTTTATTTTACAACGGTTTCTACCGGCAACAACAATGCCGGCGCTCTCTATGAATTTAATCCTGCTACCAACCAATTAGCCCTCAAAGTACATTTTGACGCTATCGGGGCCAGTCAACCACGGGGCGCACTATTGCTGCATGATAATAAGCTATATGGAGGAACGGTTAAAGGCGGGACCAATGATGCCGGTGTGATTTATGAATACAACCCCGCCACCAACACGTTGCTGAAAAAATATGATTTAACTATTGTTGGCGGCAGTGAAATCTTTGGCCGGCTGATGGTCTTTAATAACAAGCTGTACGGACTCACCAGCATGGGTGGTACCGGCGATGGCGCCCTGTTTGAATTTGACATTGTCAACAATACGTACACCAAAAAAGTAAATTTCGGCAGCAGTTTTGGCACCAACCCACAGGGAGGACTAACGGCATACAACAACCGTTTATATGGATGGACCAATATGGGCGGCGCTTATAACCAGGGCGTGCTATTTGAGTACAACCCCGCCGTGAACAGTTATACCAAAAAAATTGAACTGGGGCATAGCGACGGACATTCCCCTGCCGGTGCGCTTGTGTATTATAATGGAAAAATCTATGGTACTACCTGGAACGGTGGTAACAACAACCGTGGCGTTATTTATGCTTATGATCCTGTTACCCGGCAATACTCCATATTGTTTCATATGAGCGATGCCACCGGCTTCCAGTCAGACCAGGGTGGTTTTCTTTTGCACAACCACATGCTGTACGGTGTGGCCGCACTGGGAGGCAACAATGGCTCCGGCGTGCTGTTTCGTTTCGATCCGCAGAACAATCAGTATACGGTATTGCACCATTTTTCAGCAGCAACCGGCAACATGCCAAGGGCATTGCCTATAGTTTATAACAACAAGCTCTATGGGGTTACTTCACAGGGAGGAAGTAACAATGGCGGAGTATTATATGAATATGATCTGATCACAAACAGTTATTCGGCAAAGGTAAACTTTGGCGGCTCGTTTGGCAGATTACCCTATGCGTCACTCATCGAATACAACGGCAAGCTATATGGCGTAACCAGGGGCGGCGGTAATCATGAAGGCGGTACCTTGTTTGAATTCACGCCAGGCATAAATGGCTTTGCTGTGCACCATCATTTCAGTCTTGCAGAAGGGTCCGATCCGGAAACAGCATTGGTTTTATACAACAATATGCTCTGGGGCACTACCAGCCAGGGCGGAGCTGAAACTTCAAGCGGCACCATTTATGTATTTAACCCGGCGAACAACATGTTTGTAAAAAAATATGACGTGAAACTGCCGGACGCACAGCAATGCCGCACAGACCTGATTGTACACAACAACAAACTATATGGCATGGCCAATGGAGGAGGCGATGTACGGTTTGGAGGGACCCTGTTCGAATACGATGCCAACCACAGCATACTCACCAACAAATCTCATTTTGATGGTTACAACGGCCGTTTGCCACGGTACAACCGCCTGCTGGTATTGCCTGCCTTTGCTGCGCCCGGTACGCCCGGTTCCTGCGAGGCTGTTGCTCCCCAAACCATCAATATCAACAACAACAATACGTGGGTGCCATTTACAGATGAAGAAGGCAACGCAGTAGCCGAGATTTATGCTCATGGCAATCTGCTCGGCAATGTTTCCATCAGTTTTTATACGCATGACGGCACAACCAGAAAGGATATGCATAACCGTTATTACCTTGACAGAAATATTACCATCTCGGTTAGCAATCCACCCAATGCGCCGGTAAGTGTGCGTCTCTACATCCGCAAATCAGAATTTGAAGCGTTGAAAAATACGCCCGGCGCCGGCATTACTTCCATCGACGACCTGGCCGTTTTCAAAAATGATGATCCCTGCGGCAAAAGCGTAGATGGAAATGCCACGCCGGTCCCTACTACGGTAGAACCATGGGGACAGGATTATGTATTATCCTTCCAGGTAACGGGCTTCTCTACTTTCTATATCGCCAACAAAGCCTATACTTCCTTACCGATAAAACTGGAATACTTCAAAGGTGCGGTAGCTGATACATGGAATGAATTGACATGGAAAGCTTCCTGCACGCAAGACACCCGGTTCATAGTAGAACGCAGTACAGATGGTGTAACCTATGCCGAAATTGGTGAAGTAAAAGCAACACCCGCACAATGTGCGCACCCGCACCTGTTCAAAGATGAACAACCTCACCCCGGCAAATCCTGGTACCGGTTGCGTATGGAAGAATCGGATGGCAGCATTTCATACTCGCAGGTAGTACTGCTTACAAGAGAATCGGCACCATTCCGTGTGCAGGTGGTTCCCAACCCGGTAACAGGTAATGTGGCAGCGTTTTCCATTCTTTCACCGGAAAAGGCAACAGTACCGGTACATGTGTATGATATGAACGGCAGGGCATTGATAAAAACGCAATGGCAAATTGAAACAGGCCTGCAAACCAGGCAGGTATCCGTGCAACAAATTCCTGCAGGCACGTACCAGGTGGTATTGTATTACCAGGGCAGGACTATCACCACGCGCATGGTAAAACAATAAAACAATCCCGTTACCATCCATACCCTCCGCAGAGGCTGGTTTCTGAAACGATGCCAGCCTCTTTTTCATTTTCAGCGCTGCTTTGCTTTTTAACTTTAACGTTTTGTAAAGTACGTCATGCAATCTCTTAAGGGATTCTTAAAGAGAAAGCTTTACTGATTTTATAGCAGGTTTTCACCATAGCAGTTACTTGCCAAAAACACTATTATCGCATATTCTACATTGTTATAATTGCGTTTGAAAATCTCCTCATCCAACATGTGGGAATACAATTTTTACATTTTCTTTATCAAACGCCGGTACCAAATTCGTTTACATTTAGTGTGATAACCCTTCCTCCGATTTTTAATATAACCGGCAAATTATGATGAAAAGATCGGGCGGTTTCCTGGGAGCCCTGAAGCAATGGCTGGTTCCCGAAGGTATAACGAAACCAGGACCTGTAACCAACAATGACCTGTTGCAGGAACTGGTGGGCTGTTTTGAGCATTCCTGCCAGACTGAATCTGTAGGATCGAGTCTCGTATTCAACATGCATTTCCTCGTGATCCTTCACCCTGATATTTATGAACAACGGTTGCCGGGCTTTCCCGTGGTGGTAAAAGAAGCTGTTAAATTGTTTTACAAAAAACTGCAGGCATACAAAAGCCGGTACGAAGAGCTTGCGCCGGTTTCTTCCCAATGGCAATTCAAATTTGGTCCGGCTACGGATTTCAATGGGCAGCAAATCGGGGAAAGAGATATACGCGTGGTAGGCATGCTCACCGGCGCGCGCCCATTCACTGCTGACAGCGACAGGCGCTATACAGCAAAAGTGACCATGAAATCGAAAGCCACGAATGTTTTCGATAAAATGGATATCAACCTTGAAGTACTGCGCCATATTCATTTTGCAGACAGTGGCAATTTTACCGTGAAATTCAACCGGCAACTTACCCTGGGTGCAGAAGCGCATCGCACCACACGCCATACCGTACTTGGTCTGGCGCGTATAGAATATCATCTCGGCGATCACAACAGGAGCGATACCTATGTGATGAAAGATACGGAGATGGTGATTGCACGACGTGAACCGGAAAACCTGCACTATGGCAATTATTTATTGCTCGATTCGCAGTTTGTTTCCAATCCGCATGCGCGCATCCGGCTGAATGAATCCACAGGCAGATTCCAGATTGCGTCCTTCAGCGCACAGGAAACACGCGTGAATGAAAGGGTGATCGAACGGAGCAGCGCCCTGCAACCCCGCTGGTTTGACCTGGAACCGCAATGTCAGATTCTGCTGAATGGCATCGTAACCCTTTACTTTAAACAAACCCTATAATCATGACAGATTTGCTCATTGCCGCAACCTTGCTTGCTTTTGTTTGCTGGCTGTTGATCCTTCATTTTAAAAATTTACCCAGATAGCATGAAACGCTTGCAATTCAGCGGAAATACAGACCCGGGGCGGCGCCGGCAGGAAAACCAGGACGCCTGCATAGTGCAGTCGCTGTGGGACGATGACAAGGCATTGCTGGCTGTCATCGATGGAGTGGGCGGATATGCAGGAGGTGAAAAAGCAGCAACCATTGCCAGGGAATCCATTCAGCAATACATGCAGATACCACGCGGCGATACGCTCACCATGTTGCGGGAGGCCGTGGTATTTGCCAACAATCGCATTGTTGAAGAACGCAAAAATGAACCACAGCACAGCGAAATGTGTTGCGTGCTCACAGTCGTGGTGGCGGATGCCGGCGCACAACAATTATATTATGTACACATTGGTGATACGCGGTTGTACCGGTTCCGCCAGGGACAATTGCAAAAACTTACCCGGGACCATTCCCTGGTAGGCGTGCAAGAAGATGCCGGTGAAATTTCTGAACGGGAAGCAATGGTGCACCCCCAGCGCAACCAGATATTACGCGAAGCGGGTTCTTCCCTCCACCGTCTCGATGATGAAGGTTTTATTGATCATGGCATGGAAGATTTCCTGCCGGGTGATCTGCTACTGCTTTGCAGCGACGGCCTTACCGATATGATTACGCAAAAACAAATGCGTTCAGTATTGCTGCAACACAAACCATTACCCGAACTGACCAATGAGTTGATCGACCTTGCCAACAAAATGGGCGGTAACGACAATATCACTGTTGTGCTGGCGCAATTTGCAGGAAGCAGCATTTCACCCGAGCCACCCGTCTTGCCGGAAGCAACAACGAAAACTGCCGCTACAAAAAAATTTTCTGCCAACACTACGAGCAACAAAAAACGTGGCCTCGCACTGCTTGCGCTGCTAGCCATAGCCTCACTGGGCTGGTATTTTTTGCCTGCTGCAAAATACACAGACATCGCACCCTACAGCGGTAACACAGCACAACTATACAACACCGTTACCACCGAAAATAAGCGCGCCTTTCCATCTGTACGTGCCACACATCCTGCCGCACCCGCCCGCGCCACAAAGGCCGATACATTGTGTATTGCCGGCACACAAAACCTGGAAACGCTTGTACGCTACATGGACAGCACCGGCCGCACCCTGGTGCTGATGCCAGCAGGCAACAATAATCGTTTTGCAGCCGTAGCCATTACCCATTTATCCGCCAGCCCCGGCGATACGCTCCTGATCCGCAACCTGCGCCTGAAAGGATTTGAAACAGGCATCAATGTGCATATACCCGTCATAGTGAAAACAGAAAATCTTGTTTTTGAAAATATCCTGTACCCTTTCAACTATCCCTACCGGCAGGATAAGCACAACTCGCCTGCTGCTTTTGCAAATACCTTGAATCAATAACTATGGCCACTTCAATTTTAAAAGAGTATTTCAGGGGATATGAAATCCTGGGCGAACTGGGAAGGGGCAATGCGCGGGTACTAAAGGCGCGCAGCAAACACACCGGCGAACTCGTGGCCATTAAACATTTTGCCTTCAATACCGATGCCGACACATTGCGCCGATTCCAGCGCGAGTCGGAAATCATGAAATCTATCCGGCACGACAATATAGTACGGATCATTGAAGTACGCCTGGATGCAGAACTGCCCTTCATCGTGATGCAACTCGTGGAAGGCGGCGACCTGCGCAGCCTGCTGAAGCGCCATGGCAGCCTGGATGTAATCACCACGCTTCGCCTGGCACACCAGATGGTAGAAGCCCTCCGCGCCATTCACGCGAAATCTGTAGTGCACCGAGATATAAAACCAGAGAACATCATGTACCGCCGCAATGCGGATGGGCAACTGCAGTTTCTGCTGACAGACTTCGGTATTGCCAAATTGCGGGAACAGACACAAACCGTTACCGTAACGGGCTCGTCCATGCTCACGTACGATTATGCTTCGCCCGAACAATTCAATCAATCCAAATCAGTTGCAGCACCTACAGATTATTATTCGCTGGGCGTAGTGTTGTACGAATGCCTCACCGGTAAAGTGCCTTTCGAACATGAAGAAGACGGCCTGCTCATGCATATCAACCGCGTAATTTCGACGCCTCCTCCCCTTCCGCGTACGCCCGATGGATCCATGCTGCCACCCGCCCTGCTGGAATTGTTGCAGGGCTTACTGGAAAAACAAAGCATATACAGATTATGCGATCCCGTTAGTATAGTGCAATTATTGAAGCGGGCCGCAGCGCAACATATACAGGGTCCGCCGCCGGTTTCTATGAAAAAAACGGCTGTGTATATCCCGGCAACAAAAAAAACAACAGCCGGCAAACGCGATGTAACTTTCACCGCCGGCCTGCTGTTGCTGATTGGCATGGCGGTTTTCTTCAGCTGGACAACGCTCCACACCAATGCCAGCCAGCGACCGGGTGTGCAGGAAAAAAGGTATAGTGCTACCAATGAACAGCAGGATACAAACAAAGACACCGAACTGACAGATGAATTGTTGCCCCGGAAAAGTCTGATTATACCCGCCGTACAACCAGCATTACTTTCCGGAACCGAAACCACACTGGCTGAAGGATCTAATCCCGGTATAGAACTCATCAACGGAATTTACTTCAACGACTTCAGCAATACACAGGACAGCTCATGGAGTACCGGCAGCGATGAATACAGCGATTACAGGCTGGAAGATGGCAAATACATTATACAGGGACTGGCAGACAGTCTTAGCTATTCAGCTTCCGTAAAATTTCATCTCGATACACAAAAAGACTTTGTCGTTACTGCCAACACCGTCCATTGGGGAGTAAACACCGGCAACCCCTACGGCATCAGCTTTTGCGGTGATGAAGAACAGGATGCGTGCTACATTTTTTACATCACCTGTGATGGCTATTATTCCATCGGCGCCTCCATCAAAGGAGCATGGCAGACGCTGGCAGACTGGACACCTTCTTCCAATATCCATGGCAGTGCAGAACTGAATGTGCTCTCGGTAGAAAAACGCGCCGATTCCCTCCGCTTGCTCATCAATGGCCGCTTGGAAAAGGTGCTGCCTTTTCCCGGAAGTTTTGGCAATTATTTCGGGTTCCGTGTTGACGGTGCGCAAACCATTTCTTTTGATCAGTTAATCGTAAAAGGCGAACAATAACGCAAAGAGGCTTGCATGAGTGTATCAATGGAAAATACGAATGGTTCCCTGAAAAAACAAGGCTGGTGGATGCTGACCGGCGCAGCCCTCATCCTCCTGCTCTTGTTCTGGCGCCTGTATTTTGTGCTTGCACCGCAATTGGCTAAAACAGCAACTGCGCTGCAGGAAGGCCGGGCTATGTTACTCGATAATGTAGTGAACAAAGCATTGCTCCAAAAGATCATTACCGACGGAAACTATTTTACCGATCCGCGTGATGTACAATTGCTCACCGACTCTCTTTCCCAGAAATTATTTCGGTATGGTACGCCACCCAATCTTGGCACGCTGAATAAAAGAGCCTATAACATTACTGCACCTGTACCCTGGCAATCGCCTGTTGGCGGCATTGAGTTCCGCAACCGCCTGCGCGCCAGCCGGCAGCGGCTTGGTTTCGATTCGGTTTTATACAACCAGGAGCTGCACGGTCCCATACCGCATCCGGCTACCCTGCATGTGGGCAGTGGTGAGCTGGCAATACGGGGACGTGTGTTGCACGATGATCAACCATTGGCCGGCGTGTTGGTGCAACTCAAACAGCATGTTGCTTTGCCTGCCAGCGATTCTACCAAAGCATGGACTGCCTGGGCGCGCACCAATGCAAAAGGTGAATTTGCTTTCACCGGCCTGCTGCGCGATTCAGGCTACAGTGTGCTGCCAATGAAACCAGGATTTGAATTCACCCGCCAGGGGACGATGCGGCTCAGGATGAATAAAGAGTATGCCTTTCATGCAAAACCTCATACACTGCGATTAATCGGTCCGGTTACGTATAGCCAGATCAAACAGGATGGTGCACTGGTTGTGCGCGATCCGGAGTCGTTCAAAAAAAGTTACCAGTTTATAGTGACGGTGCTGATTGCGGCCTTCATTTTGGTGCAACTGCTGCTGACTTTCAGAAAAAATACAGTGGATGTGTTTTTGCTGCCGGTGCTGCTATTGCTTTGCGGCTTGTCGTTGCTGATGATGTTCAGTATCCAGCATCCGCTCACCGACACGTTGTATGCCGCCCAAACCGTACAGGGAATCATTGCCGGACTGGCATTGTTCTATATACTATCCCTAATGGATATGCGCACCTTATACACGCGATGGTGGTTTGACGCGCTGTTCAACTACAAAAAGAAAAAGATTTACCAGCTCAAAGGCTGGACCTGGCTGGCTATGGCGCTGGTGCTGGCCATTGCGACTGCACTGGCAGGAACAGGGCCGGAAGGTAGCGGCGTAAAAGTAAACCTGCAACTGGGCGGCATCAGTTTTCAACCGGGCGAAATCACCAAATACCTGCTGCTATTTTTCCTGGCAGCGTTCTTTGCTGCCAATGAAGAACATGTACGCAGTTTTACAGACATACGGTGGCGCTTATACGTAAATGTGGGTGTGCTGGCAGGTATCAGCCTTTTGCTGGCGCTCTACCTGCTAATGGGCGATATGGGTCCGGCCATGGTGATCTGTTTTACCTTCCTTTTCTTTTACAGCATGGCCCATGGCAACCTGCTGCAAACGCTAATCGCCGGTACCTTGTACTGCACCTTGTTATGGTTATTGCCCGCCTGGATGGCCACCCTACTGGCATTTCCTGCCGTGCTCATCATTATGGCCACGCATCATCGCATACGCACCGGCAAATGGTATGGCGTATTTGCAGCCATTGCCGATGCACCAATGATCGTGTTGTTGGTTATTGCAGCTTTTGCCTTCGGCGATCAATTGCCCGGTATCGGCCACCGGCTGGCAGACCGTAAAGCGATGTGGCTGAGTCAATGGAACAACGATGTCTTTGGCGGCGATCACCTCGCACACAGCTATTGGGCACTCGGCAGTGGCGGCTTTGGCGGACAAGGCATCGGCCAGGGATTTCCCAACTCCATGCCCGCTGCACATACCGATATGGTATTGCCTGCCATCGGTGAAGAATTGGGCTGGCTGGGACTGGTGACAGTGTTTCTGCTTTTCGCCATACTGATCCACCGCAGTTTTTTACACGGGCGAAGAGCGGCACAACCTTTCGGCTTTTATCTCTGTGCCGGTATTGCCATTGCCACCGGCATCCAGTTCTTGCTGATTGCAGGCGGCGCTATCGGTTTGCTGCCGCTTACCGGTGTAGCTGTACCGTTTTTGAGTTACGGCAATATTTCGCTCATCATCAATCTCGCCGCGATGGGCATCATTGCAGGGATGTCTGCCCGCCCGGGAGCAACGGTGCAACAGGAGTATGTACAAAAAAATTACGATACCGTGCTCATAACCGGCATTTCATTTTTCCTCATCGGCATGCTGGTACTGGCCACGAAATTATTCCTGGTGCAAATCGTTGACCGCAACCAATACCTCACCAAACCGGCACGGGTGGTAATGAAAAACGGTTTGCCGGTATACAGCTACAATCCACGTATCGATAAACTCATGCAGTTACTGGCAGCCGGTAATATCTATGATCGCAAGGGAGTGTTGCTGGCCACGAGTGAACCTGCCGACATCCGTGATCATTTCGAAACGCTACAGCGCGCAGGATTGGACCGTATCCGTTTGCAGGAATTATTGCACAAGCGCGTGCGCCGCTATTACCCCTTTGGTGAACACCTGTTTTTCTGGACAGGCGATTACAACACAAAGCTGTTCTGGGCGCAAAGCAATGGCTATTTTGCCGAGGCGCGTCACCTTAGCTCGCTACGTGGTTTTGGCATAACGCGGGAACAGCATGATTCGGTATTGGTGCTGCATCAGCCCGACCGGTTTACCAAACCTTATTACCAGACCGTACAACTAACGCGATTCGACTATGCTGCGCTCAAGGGCGCACTCCGTGCCGGAATGGACACAACGGCGCAGGCTATACGAAACATCAGACATAAAGATCGGAATGTCTATCTTACTGTTGATGCCGCTTTACAAGTGGAGTTACAGGACTCAATAAGCAAAAGCCGTTTTGCGGATAAACGCATTTCAGTAGTGGTGCTGGACGCCGCTTCCGGCGATGTATTGGCGTCCGCACTGCATCCGCTGCCTTCCCTGCAATCGCCTGCATTGCTCCTGCTTTCAGATCGTGAAAGGGAATGCCTGGAATTTCCGGTTACAGATAGAGACCTGGGCATGACCTATGCCACTGCCCCCGGCTCCGCCGTGAAAATATTAACAGCGCTGGCGGCTTTTAATAAAATGGGAATGGATGCCGCATCGGTAAAATACACCGACATCACCCGCAATGAAATTTTCCGCGACAACAAAAAAGAACAGGAACCTTTTGTACCGAAAGTGCCGTTTGTGGATATGCGCGAAGCCATCATCAACTCCAGCAATATCTTTTTCATTCGGCTTGCCAATGAACAATATCTCGAAGAAGAAATGGCTGATCTCTACCAGGCTACCGGCATGCACCTGAACCATCGGGGAGGGTATGATTACCACTTACCGAAAGATGAAAAAAAACGGAACGCAGACCGCATGTTCTGGCGAAAAGATGTATTGAATAAAGATCACCGGCAGTACGACAATCCCGCCAATGCAGGCAAAACACGGCGCTACCGCAGTTTGTTTTCCGGCATTGCGTGGGGACAGAGCGTGCTCACCGCTACACCTGCCTCCATGGCCCGCATGGCCGGCGCATTGGCCAACCGGGGCAGCCTGCAGCCTTCCCGCTATGTATTGCAGGAAGCCGGAACAGAGCCCGCTAGCGCGCCTGCCATGGCCCTGGCAAAAGATACCGGTTATGCACACCTGATCAGGCAATATATGATCGAGCAATCTAGTATGCCGGGCAGGCAAAAAATCAGGAACTATCGTGTGGCCGGTAAAACAGGCACGCCGGAACGTATCATACAGGGCGAAAAGGAATCAGATGGATGGTATGTGTTTTTTGCGCCCACGCCGGATGGCCGCAGTCATACCGTTGCCTGCATCCGCATTGAGCGGGGACAAAGTTCAGCCAATGCGGTAAATCTTGCCAATACGGTAGCGAATATCCTCGGCAGAAGAGGATATATAACATCATTCTAAATAAAAGTGTGTGTATGAAAAATTTGTTCGAGCGATTCAAAAGAAATCTTATTCCGCAACAGCCCGCCGTTGGCAGTGACGCATCTGTTGCTGCAACAGCTACCTCTTTCATTCCTGTTACCGCAGTAAAACGCGACGCGATCCTTGGTTTTATTATCCAGGCATTGCAGCCTTATGTGGATGAACGTTCCTTGTCGGTAGCCGGTTTGCGGTTGTATGTGCGTTGTCACAGTATAGCTGAAGAAGAATCCGCCCGTGTGGCGTTATGTACAGATAAACCCAATATGTTCCGGAATCAGTACCTGCAAAGAAAACTGCTCAATCATTTCATACAACTGGAACCGGATTGGTTTTTTGAATATGAAATTGTAGAAGAACTGCCTGCAGGTTGTATCCGTGAAGGGAACTTTGCATTAAAGATCGTTCGCGCCGGAGAGCACAAGCAAGAGCATTTTTCAACAGCCTTTATACGGGTACTGGCCGGACAGACGGAACAGCAGGAATATACACTTGATCCCCGGATACAGGTAAAATATCATATCGGCAGAAGCAAACAACCCCAGTTATCTTCCGGTAAAGTTCGTTTGAATGATATTGTGTTTTTGGGAAAAGAAGATGCGGGGTTTAATGAAACACAGGGCAGCGCCAACCTCTGCGTCAGTCGCAATCACGCGTTTATTTTGTATGATCCGGCAACAGACAAATATTTGCTTTATCCTGATAAAGGCGGTTTGCCGGACAATGGCAATAAACTGAAAGTGCATACAGCAGATGATAAAATCAAATGGCTGAACATTTACGGTATGGCGCACGTGTTACAGGATGGTGATCAGATTGAATTGGGGGGAGCAGCGGTGTTGCTGTTCAAAATGTAAGCATTTGGTTTACGAAGAAGGGCGTTCAGGTGCTCTTCTACCCTGGATTGAAACCTTTTTACGTTCAGCGTAATTCTCATTATTTTTATGCAAAAAATTGTTGTGGCCACAACGAAACCTACGCTCAGAACTTGTCCGGAAGGGCACCAGTATTACAAAAGCTCCGATTGCCCTACCTGTCCTGTGTGTGAAGCCAACCGGAAGCCGGCAAACGGATTTCTTTCGCTGTTAGCAGCGCCTGCCCGTCGTGCACTGGAAAACAAAGGTATTCAGTCATTGAAGGATTTATCGCGGTATACGGAAGAGGAAATTCTCGCCCTGCATGGTATGGGGAAAACTTCGTTGCCCAAATTGCGCAAGGCGTTGGAGGAAGCGGGATTGTCTTTCAGGAAGCGCAGCTAGCCGGCTGCATCCAGCGGGGAGCCTGGTGATAGCAAGCTTGCCAAACTGTTATTCATCTTTCAACCTGATCCACACCGGCGCATGGTCGCTGGTTTTTTCCCACCCACGTACATGTTTGTCTACCCCGGCCGCTTCGAGGCGCGGCGCCAGCTGCGGACTGAGTAAGAAATGGTCAATTCGCAGACCTGCATCACGCCCGTATGCATTGCGGAAATAATCCCAGAAAGTATAAATCCTTTCTTCAGGATATAATTTGCGAATGGCGTCTGTCCAGCCCTGCGCCACCAGGCGATGAAAGGCAGCGCGCACTTCAGGGCGAAACAACGCATCGTCCACCCACTTCTCCGGTTTATACACGTCCAGTTCGGTAGGCATCACGTTGAAGTCTCCGGTTAAGATCACCGGTCTGCCAGAAGCGATCAGTTCATTGGCATGAATGATCAGCCTGTCAAACCAGCGGAGTTTATAGTCGAACTTCGGCCCCGGGGCAGGATTGCCATTGGGCAGGTACAGGCAGCCGACCACCATATCCTGCACCGTTGCTTCAATATAACGGCTATGTGTATCCTCTTCATCGCCCGGCAGCGTGCGACGAATTTCCCGCGGCTTCCCTATCCTTGACAGTATGGCAACGCCGTTCCAGCTTTTTTGTCCGTGCCAGATGGCTTCATACCCCAACTCCTTGATAGCAGCCTCTGGAAATTTTTCCTGCGGCGCTTTTAGTTCCTGCAAACACACAATGTCTGGTTTTGCTTCCTGCAGCCACTGCAGCAATACCGGTAACCGACCATTGACGCCGTTTACGTTATAGGTGGCGATTTTCATACTTGCACCCTCCTTACATCTTTTCTATTTTAAAGAATTTTTGCTTTCGCTTTTTCTTCGGCCAGAGATCTTTTACGGCAGCAGCAGCTTCCACCGGCAAGTCCGTTTCCAGTATATCCGCTCCCTGGCGGAAAACTTCGCGGTATGCTTCAGCGCGCTCCTCCGGCGTGGACAGTTTATCATATTTAGGCGCTGCCGACAGGAAACACATTACCCCTCTCGCATGTAAAGAATCATATAGTTGCTTAATCTCTGGCTTATTCTCCGGGCCGAGATATACAATCATATTCTTCCAGGGAATGCCTGCTTTTTCAAATTCGCGCATCGCTTTCTCTGTTTTTATATGAGCAGACATCATCCGGTTGGGATCATCATCATAATAAAACTTTGCCTGCTTTGCATTGTGCACCGTTACCATTACAAATGAACCGGCATTGAGGCGGCGAATGATGGCGGCTATCATTTCAAACGGCACATCTTTTTTATCAAGGTTCAGTATGGTTTTCCCTCGCGCCCAGTTGATGGCTTCTTCAAGGGTAGGAATGCGGTAAGGCGTTACATTACCATATTTGTCTTTCAGCTTTAATTGTTTTACTTCTTCCCATGTATAATCACTCAGTTTGCCGGTTCCGGTGGTGGTACGGTCGAGGGTGGCATCATGCAGCAATACAATCACGCTGTCTTTCGTGAGACGCGGATCTATTTCAAAGAAAGCCGGCGTATGACGCAGCGTATATTCCATTGACTCGATCGAGTTTTCAGGATATCCTTCAATCTGGCAGCCGCGGTGCCCGCTGATCAATGGCGCATCCTTCCCGGTATACCGGAAAAATTCCTGCAAATCTTTTTCACTGCGGGTCTTGATGCAATGCCGTTGCTGCGCTAACGAAGGCAGGCAAAATGCTATAGGCAAGCAGGCAATAAACAATAATGGTCGAAACTTCATGTGATACTGTTTTATAGTCGGGCATTGAGATAATGCAGGGTGAATACGCCGGCCGCATCCAGCGTAAACATCGTAATGGATGAGTTCAACTGCACCAGTTGCCGGTAATTCTTCAACGGCATACCCAGTTTGTACGCCATATATAAACGATTTACGCCGTTGTGGGCAGCCACTAAAAAATTGCCTGACTCATGTTTTTGCAGTAACTCGTTAAAGAAACTGTCTACCCGCTGTACCACTTCCATACCTGTTTCACCGGTTACTCCGGCACGGGTATGGGCAGGGTCTTCCATCCAGTCTTTCCACGACTGCGGATTTTCCGCTATGAATTCTTCCCGGGTTTTCTGCTCCCATTGACCAAAGTCCATTTCAATCAAACGTTCATCCTTGATGGGCGTAATACCGGTGGCAATCTGAGCCGTAAGACAGGCGCGTTGCAGCGGTGAAGCAAACACGCGGTCGAAAACTACTGAGCGCAGTTGTTCCCTTACTGCGCGTGCCTGTTGCACGCCTTTTTCGGTTAATCCAATATCGGTGCGTCCGCAATAACGATTGTTATCGGCATTCCAGGGCGTTTCGCCATGCCGCAGTAAATAGATGTTAAGCATAGGATGAAGATAGGTAACCTTTTTGCTGCAGCAATTCAATAAATTGGTGATAGCCCGAATCATAAGCCAGCAGCCAGTCTTTTTCGGGTTCAATCCATTTATCAGCATGCGTCATGGCCCCGGCTGCTGCCGTTAATGAACCAAAATGTGTTTTGCTGGCCGCAACAATGGCAGCGCCTGCTGCGCCTGACACATGCAGCATTTTACATACCGGGACATTTAAAACGGTGGCGCGTATGCGAAGCCAGGTATTGCTGTTGCTGGCGCCGCCCGCTGAAAAAACCTGTTCCACTTTTTCACCCGATAATTCCCTGATCCGCTCATAAGCCAGTCTTTCCATATACGCCACCCCTTCCATCCGGGCAGCAAACAATGTGGCCTTGTCAAGCAGGTCCGGCGCAAATCCTGCTGCAGACGGAGCTACTATCGGAAAACGCTCTCCCCGCTGCAACAAAGGCCAGGCAAGCTGACCGGTAGGCACGCAGGCCGCAGCGCTTTTTTCCAATACCGATAAATCTTCATTGGCGTAATATTTGCTTACCCAGTCGGCGCCTGTATTGCTCGCCCCTCCCGGCATCCAGTACCCTTCCGGGTGACGATGGGAATACAATGCGCCCGTTGGGTCGGTAATGGCTGATTTTGTTACGCCCTTCACCACCATCGTAGTGCCAATGGTTGTATTCCAGTTGCCGGGATGCACAGCGCCGGAGGCTACCTGTGATGCACAACCGTCGGTCATACCAGTTGTCACCACTACTGTTTTCGGTAAACCTAATTGTTGGGCCAGTACGGGCAATATTGGCCCAATGATTGTACCGGAAGGAACTATTTCCTGCATCCAGCTTTTGGTGAGGGGAAACATTTTAAACAGGTATTCCGGCCACACACCGGAGCGCACATCATAACCGGATTTCAGCGCATTGGTATAATCGCTCACCCCAAAATTTCCGGAAAGCCGGCCCGTAATAAAATCGGCGGCATGTACAAAACGACCTAACTGTCCGGCTTTATCCGGCCAGGTATTCAGGAACCAGAGCATTTTGGGCAGTCCGCTGGAACTGTTAAAACCGGTATAGCCCGTGTACCCCGCGGCAGCAGCAGCTTCACAACACAACTTTGCTTCACTGGCTGAACGCGGGTCGCTGTACATGATGGCAGGATGCAAGGGCTGTCCATCGCGGCCCAGCGGAATGATGGTGCCGGAAGTAGACGTCACCGCCATTGCTTTCACGTGCTGCAACGGAATGGCGTTGCGCACCCCGTGACACAATTGCTGTAATAAGCCCAGGCAGGAACGCCACCATAACTCCGGGTCCTGCTCCTCGCGCCAGCCATCCTGCAATGAAAATGCTTCTTCCCGGCTGGCTACCTGGTTGCCCGCTTCATCGAGCAGGGCCACCCTGGCCCCCTGGGTGCCGATATCTATTCCTATAAAATATGCTTTCATGATATCATTCACAGGTTACGGAAAAAATCTCTTGTCTGCTTCCACTGCGTATATAGTTCAGCGTAATATTGATGATCGCCAGGCAATTCTGTTTCAATATCCTCGTTCAACAGGTTTTCGCGAACGCCAAGCGCTTCATTACAAATCAACGCGCCACCTACTGCCGACGATTGCCGATACCCGGCCCGCACCTGCACTTTCTTTCCTATACAGCCTGCCAGGATTTGCCGTAAGGTCTTGCTCTGCAATCCGCCGCCGCAGGCCCATACATAATCAGGATCATGACCGGCAATTTTTCGCAGCAAATCATAATTGGCAGCAATGGAAAAACCGATATCTATCATAGTTGCCCACACGAAACAACTACGCCTGAGTTCGTGTGAAACAGGTGCAGGAAATACAAATCCTCCTTGCAGCAACGATTGCTTCTCCCCTGCTATGAGCGAACCCAGTGATGCACGCACGCCACTGTTCTTATGCTGCGCCAATTCCTGCTCGATCACTTCATATGATTCATTGGGGTAAAATATCTGTCGGAGGCGTTGATAATTCAAACCGGTTACGCCGGCATTGGCCTCAAATACAAATTCATTGTTCACCACATGCCGGTTGGTCCAGGTCCTTTCTTCCGGGTCCGTAATATACCGGTCAACCAGTTTCACTACCGGCGTGGTGGTGCCCGAAACAATCACCATATCCTGTATGGTAGGCATGGTGCTCTTGATGGCAAGTTGCGTATCGCCACCACCTGTTATGATTTGTGCATCTGCTGTAATGCCCCACAAGGCTGCCTGTTGTGGTACTATCTTACCAAGTGCTGTTGCCGAAGAAATAACAGGTGGCAATATTTTTTTATCAAGCTGAAAAACCTGCAACAGTTCATCGCTCCAGGTGTTCCTGGCTACATCAAACAACAATGTTTCGGAGGCCTGCGAAGGTTCATACTTGATGACGCCGCTGAGTTGGTGTTCTACCCAGTCGCTGATGCTCACAAAAGTGGAACAGGCTTCCCACCATTCTTTGCGGCGCTCGCGCACACCTACAAGTTTCAATGCAGAAAACAAGGACGTAGGATAGCGACCGGTGAGTTGGTATACCCGGCTTTTGTCTTTTATAATCGATTCCCATTCTCTTCCGCGGTGGTCAATATTGGGCAGACCAACAATGGAACGGCCTTCTTTGCTGAGCAACACGATACCTTCGCGCTGGCTGGTGCCGGTCATAGCTTTGATATGGACCTTGCCGGCCTGTTGCAGGGCCTGTTTGCCCAAACCAACAATCTGCTGCCACAATGAATCAGGTTCAAAATAAATGGCATCGGGATAGAGCGTATCGCGCACGTATTGAATATCGTCGCGCGCTTCACCCAGTACGGTACCATCGGGTTGTACCACGATCACGCGCACATTACCTGTGCCTATGTCGATAACGATGTATGCTTCTTTCATTTGGATAAAATTATTTGTTTTCGTCTTCAACGCATTTGGACCACCACAAAGCCCGGAAGCATCGGTGTGCCCCTTTCAGCCCCAATGCCTCTCCAATCCAAAAGCTATAAAAATTTCTTCGCACCGCCCGCTATCTTAATGCCTTTGCGGCGCCACCACCTGCTTATTATAAATGCGCCCCACATTGCGGCCATGTACAAACCATTGCAGCAACGCCTCATTCATAATGCGCACATGATGGTCTTCCACTTCAAACGTAGCGCCAGCAATATGCGGCGTAGCCATCACGTTCGGCAAATCAATGATCTTATAATCCAGTTCATCCGGCGGTTCATGATCAAACACATCCAGTATGGCCCCGCGGATTTTCTGTTCTTTCAACACCGCATACAAATCATTACGATTTACCACCACCGCTCTTGCCGTATTGATGAACAATGCATCTTTTTTCATCAGCGCAAACAACCGGCTGTCGATCATCCCCCTGGTATCTTCTGTTACCGGGAGATGCACCGACACAATATCGCTCGTGGCAAACACCTCTTCCAGTGTAGTGCTTTTGTATTGGGGCAATGCGCTTGCGTCAACATATGGATCATAATATTGGACCGGGCAGGGATAATTTTCTATCAGTCTTGCTATTAGTTGTCCGATGGCGCCAAAACCTACCATGCCCACCGTTTTACCGGCCAGTTCATTGCCCTTGAATTCAAGATAGGAAGTATGCGCGCCCTTTTGCCACTTACGGTTTTTCAACCATTCCATGCCTTTCAGCGTATGACGCAAAAACGTGATGGTGTTGGCTATGAACATCTCCGCCACTGCCTGCGCATTGCGTGCCGGCGTATAAAAAACCGGTATGCCCAGTTCAGTAGCCGTAGCGATCGACACATTGGAAGGCGTACCGCGGCAAACGCCAATGAATTGCAAGTGCTCATTGGCGCGGATCACTTTTTCAGTAACATGGTCGTGTTCGGTAATCAATGCCTCCGCCTCCGATTCATTCAGTAAACCCAGCAACTCTTCTTCGTTGTATGCACGATTGTTGGTTTTCCAGGGTTTGTACACAACTTCTCCCAGGTGCTGCTGCAGTTCGGATAAGCCGTTCTCATGATAAGGAGCGGTAACTAAAATTTTCATACTATTCATTATATGGTTAGCTAAACAGTTTAATGGTCTTGATTGTATTACACTGTTTGTTGTACAGCGCTGTTCACCGGCGCTGTTTTTTCTTCCGTATGGCTATCAACTTTCGGCAGGGTTATGAAATGTGTCATCACAGCACTCAGCAGGTACAATGCTGCCAGTATCCATATCACCCCTTCCGCATGCACCAGTTCTATAAACAATCCCACGAGGAGCGGCCCTGCAAACACCGCCAATCCTGCACCGAGATTGAGAATGGCCATGGCAGCGCCTTTATCTTTCTTTACCAGCGAAGGCACCAGGGCCGACAAGGGCACATAGCCTGCCAAGCAGGCGCCCCACAGGATACCCGCGCCCATTACCAACCAGTAGCTGCCTCCTGTAAACTGCGGTGTATAGTACAACAACAATGTGGTAAGCGCACAGCCGACGCCACCAAACCACTGCACCGTTTTGCGCCAGCCGAACAGATCGCCCACAAATCCGAAAATGAGATTGAACACAATATTGCTGGTGAAAATGGTGCCCCAGATGTACAGCCATTCATTTCTCGGAATGCCATGCTCCGCCATATAGGTGGGAAGAAATACCGGAAAAGCAAACTGTGCCGTGGTATTGATCACGCGCACGATGCCGCCCAATAATACTTTTGGTTCTTCTGCTACAATCGTCAATCCTTTCATCAGTTCCTTTACTTTGTTGCTGCCGGCATCGGTGCTTTGTACAAATTTTGCTTTGTTGATTACCAGCGCCAATAACGCTCCTACCAGCACCCAGAAAATAGAGCTCCACAAGGCAGATACTTCTCCCAGATGCCTGATGGCCCAACTGCTGTAAAAAGCGCCAAGCACATTCAGTCCGCCGGTAAACACAAACCAGAACCAGCCTACTGCCCTGCCCAGAATTCCCGGCGGCGTTACATAATTGATCCATACCAGAAATGTATATGCGAACAGCGGGTATCCGAACCCGCGCAAAGCATACATAACAATCATTACCGGGAAATCAAGATCAGGTAATCCCAGCCCGATAAACCCGGCTGTTCCGAGGATGTACAAAAGCAATCCGGCTGTCATGGCTCTTTTTACGCCCAGCGTTTCTGCCAGTACGCCGGAAAACCAGCTGGACACAGCAATGGTAACGCCATACGCGGTAAACAAGGTGGCAGTTTGCGTCATGGTCATTCCTCTTTCAATCAGCCAGGGGCTTAACCAGCCCACTTCCATGCCGTCGCCCATCATAAAAATGAGGATGCCGAGATAGCCCCATACCAGTTGCGGAGGCAGGCCTATTCTGTAGAATAAGGTTGTGTTGTTGGGTGATGCTGTCATATATCAGTTTTTAAGGATTGCATCGGTTGAAATAGTGCCGGTGGTCGACCAGGGCAGTTTCAACAGCCGCGCTACCAGTGGCGCCACATCCGTGAGCGACATAACGGGTATGGTAACGCCCTGCTTCAGTCCGGCGCCGAACGCAACAAATCCTGTTTGTATTTCTTTGAAGTCGGGAAAATAACCGTGCGTGCCGCGCTGAACGGCTTTCACAAACGATCCTTTGGTAGAAGCCGTAAAGGAATACCCTGGCTCCGCCGTCAAAGCCAGCGCTGCTGCCGGGTCACAGCCTGCTTCATCCAATTGTGTACGATCGATCAACCGGAATTTCCCCTCTTTGTATTCCGGCAATTCTTTCAGCAAACGGATGACCTGTTGCAAAGTCTTTTGATCGTCTGAATTTTTTAAATACAGGAAAGCCGCACCGCCGGCCGGCTTGAACTGTGCTTTCCAATCTCCCGCCGCTGCATCTTTCAGCAAGCCGGCTTTTTTCAATATTATATTGGGTGAAAAAGAATGGTGCACGGTTACAAAACCATGATCGCCGGTAACAATCACGGCCGAATTTTCATGTATACCAGCACGTTGCAACGATTCCAGAATAGTACGCACGGCGCGGTCGACGCCTGCTACTGCAGTTTGCACCAGGTCGCCTTCCCTGCCTTCTATGTGCGCAAAATGGTCCACGCAGGTAACACGCAGCGTGGTCAGCATCGGTTTATGGGTGCGGATAAGATAGCCTGCTATGCGCGCCATGTTTTCATCTACCACCAACAGGTCCTGGTTGGTATTAAAAGAAATGGAATCCAATTTGCCCGTAGCGTTTAATTGCACTTCTTCCATTAACCCTGCAGGCGTAGCATAAAGGCTGGTTGCCGCCAGTTGCGTCATCCCTTTCTTTTTGACGATGGGAATATTGTAATCAACCGGCGCGCCAACAGATACCGGCCAGTTTACCGATACCACAACGCCGCCTTTCTTTTTCACCGCATCCCACAGCGTGGGGCACTGAATGTCTTTTTCATACCAATACCACTCCACTTCTTTTCCATCCGGTGAAAACGGCGCGTTATGATAAATGCCATGCCTGGCTGATAATTCACCAGTGATAATGGTGGTATGATTGGGAAATGTAAGGGAAGGAAATATAGGGTTTACCCCATCGGCAGATACGCCTTTTCGGGCCATCTGCTGCAAATTCACCGCGCCCCAACGTGCCTCCCGGTAAAAATCTGGCCGGAAACCATCAATCGAAATCAACACCACATGCTTCACCTCCTGCGCAGGAACTGCTATGCAGGGCAACAATAATACAACTATTATATATACACGAACTATTACCCGCATATATGTATGCTATTTTCCTGAATAAAAACTCTTCACAATTCAACATCTGCCGATAAGAAATAATGATCGCTGGGATAGCGACCGTTTACCTGGTCTTTGATGATAGCTGTTCCCACCGGCTTTACAGCGCCCCTGCACCAGATAAAATCTATTTTGCCGCCCTTGCTGCCTTTTTCATATTGTTCTCCCTGGAAAGCATGCGCCGTAAAACCCGGTTCTCCTTCGCCGTGAATAGCTGCATACGTATCTTTCCATCCGTGTTCACGTATGCTGTGAAAAACACGACTGGTATGCCGGGCATTGAAATCTCCTGCCAGCAGTTGCGGAAAATCCGGTGGATACTGGCTGCTTTCTTCCGCCACCATTTTTGCCTGTTGAATTTTGGCTTCAGCCGACACATGATCGAGATGCAGGTTCACCACCCGGAAATCCTTACCGGATGCGCGTTCGCGCAGGCGCACCCAGTTGGCATGACGGGCACGCGCAGTGTCCCAACTCTTGCTGCCCGCCACCAACGGTGTTTCGGACAACCAGTAGGTCCCCGCCGCCAGCAGTTCATAGCGTTTGTTGGAAAAAAGGATCGGGTTCTTGGCAATGCCGTGGTAACCGGTGGGATGCGCATCCATTTCCGGTCCATCAAAACCCAACAAGCTATACCCTTTGAAATAATTTCTGAAATCATCTGCCTGCACTTTTAATACTTCCTGCAGGCAGATAATATCAGGTTGTTTGCTGCGAATGATCTTCAGACAAATGTCCCTGCGCGCTGACCAACCCACGCCTTTCTGTTCGTCTTCGTCCAGCGCCACACGGATATTGCAACTCAATATCCGGTGAAAGCGCTTTGCCTTATCCGCTTCCGGTAGACTGAAATGTCTGAACGAAGACAGCATCGGCAAAAGCGCCGCGGGGGTGAGTTGCTGTATGAACTTTCTTCGGGTTGATGGCATGATCATGCTTTTTTGCTTCAGGTAGTTGCCAGCGCTTCTTTATCCACGCGCAGGTAAGCGCCTTTCTCGAGCAGTTCGCGCTGTAATTGCTTTACATCAATGGCTGCGGGTTGTACGCCCTTACGCACGGCCATCTTTGCGGCACGGCCTGCCGCCTCTCCCATCGCCATGCAAGGCGCCATTACACGAATGGCCGACATGGCTTCATGCGTAGCAGAAATACTGCGGCCGGCCACCAACAGGTTCTTCACTTTTTGCGGCACCAATGAACGATAAGGAATATCATAACAATCGCCGCACCACTCCAATGTACAACCGCCCCCTACCGGATGGTGAATGTCCAGCGGATAACTGGCCACGGCAATGGCGTCTTCAAAATGCCGGCAACTGAGAATGTCTTCACGCGTCATGGTATACAAACCATTGATGCGACGCGTTTCGCGTATGCCCAGAAACGGGGCCGTTTTCAGAAAATAGGCATTTTCAAAACCGGGCACATATTCCATCAGGTAACGTTGGATATCCTGTATCTGCCGGCGGCCTTCTATTTCACCATAACTCAAACTGCCGGGATCGGTACCATTTACACCATTTACACGGGTCATATTCACCCATACTTCCCCTTTGCGGAGACCGGTGATGAGTATTGTCCTTTCCACTGCCAGGTGAATGCCGTTTTCCTGCGCCTTTTTGATCTGGTTGCGCAGCCCTACCAGCACAAACTGGTTGTTCTGTCCGAAATATTCAGCGGGTATAAAATCGGTTAAATATGTCCGTGGCTCCTGGTGAATGCTGGTGCGTAATTTTTCCGTATCCACGCCGCCCAGGCAAAACATCAGCGTAGGTGGCTGTACGCCGCCGTGTTCATTACCGTACTCGCAGGGTACGCCTGCCCGGTACGCCACATCGGCGTCGCCGCTGCAGTCTACAATCACTTTGGCCAGGATGGCTTCACGTCCGGCTTTGCTTTCGATGATCACCCCTTTCAGTTCATCGCCTTCCATTACCACACCGGCGCAGAAAGCGTAGAACAGTACTTCTACCTTGCGTTCAATCAGCATTTGCAACGCCACGGTTTTTACAGCTTCCGGTTCCACCAGCGTAAGGCTCATATGCAGCGGACAGGGACGATGTTCGCTGGCGGCCTGTACAGCTTTCAGGCGGTCGATGTACTGCTGCGGCAATCCTTTGATGATCTGGTTGCCTTTCTGTCCCAGGAAACCGAGGATGGGCAATCCGATGGTCATATTGCCGCCCACAAAGCTTCTGCTTTCCACCAGCATCACGTTCAATCCGTCTTCGGCAGCTGCCAGTGCAGCCATGATACCGGACGGGCCACCGCCAATCACCAGTACATCTGCTTCCTTCCTTACTGGTATCTCTCTCGCAGGTTCTGCAATTTTCTTTGCGCTTTTCATTAATGAAGTTTTATTGTTTGACTTTTCAATTCCCTAAGTCGTTTGTCCGTCAACCTTCGGCTTCTCCACCCGCACCATTGTCCACAGGATCAACACCGCTACCGGGTGCAACACAGCCATCGCAATGAATATTTTGGCGGCGCCTACGGTACCGATAAATTGACCGATGAAATAGTTGAACAGTACAGCGCCCAGTGCGCCAAATCCTCCTGCTATGCCCAGTACGCTCGCCACGTTCTTTACCGGAAATGCTTCTGCAATCACCACGCTGATGGTAAACAACCAGCTCAGGCATGCCAACGCCACCACGCTGAACACCAACAATGTAGTGGCTGCATTGGGCAGGATGGGAGTTAAAGCGCATAAAGGCGCAAACACCGCTACGGTTGACAACATGATTTTTCTGGCACGCAGCGGTTGTATACCGCGGCGTACCAGCGAGTCGGACCATGCGGATGTTGCAATAGCGCCGGAATCGGCCACCAGGAAAGGTATCCACCCGAACATGCCTACCTGCGCCAGCGTTAACCCGCTTTCTTCCTGCAGATAGCCCGGCAGCCAGAACAGGCAGAAGTACCACACCGGGTCGCTGACAAAACGGATCAGCAGGATGCCCCAGAGCGTGCGCGTGGTCCACAATTTTTTCCACGAGAATTTTTGATCAGACGGTACGGTAGCAGTAGTGGCCACTTCCGCCACAATTTCCGGCGGCGGATCGCGGTAAATCAGTTTCCATAACAACGCGATCAGCAACCCTACAGCTCCCAGCACATAAAAAGCCGCTTTCCATCCATAAGACAGCGCCAGCCACGCCACCAGCGGCGGTGCGATAATGGCGCCAATGGAACTACCGGCCACGCACAAACTATTGGCAGTAGCGCGTGTTTTTCCCGAAAACCATTGCGCCACCACTTTCAATTGCGCCGGGAAATTGGTAGGCTCCGCCGCGCCCAGCAGCCCACGGAAAAAAGCAAACTGCCCAATGCTCCGCGCAATGCCCCCGCCAATACAGGCTACTGACCAGGTGATTACGCCCCAGAACATCACGAGACGCGTTCCAAACCTGTCTACCAGCCAGCCCGACACCGGGTACATGGCCGCATAACAGATCGTAAATACATTCACTATCACGGCGTATCCATCATCTTCCAGCATAAAAGCTTGCTTCAACACCGGCTTGAGTATGGACACAATCTGCCTGTCTACATAATTAAAGATGATAGCAATGAATATCACTGCCACAATGAGCCACCTTCTTGTCGTTGCCTTGATCACGTGCTTCGATTAATGATGTTTACGCAACTGTATTCCTGAAAACAGCAACCCCGGAACATTGCTGTTCCGGGATAGCCGGTTTAATAATTCGGATTCTGCACCAGGTTTTTATTAATAATAATTTCTTTCGACGGTATGGGCCACAGGTATTGCCGTGTTTTGTCGAAATTCCTTTCCACCAGTACCTTGATCAAACCGGTAGCAGCCATCTGGCTGTAGTCGGGCAACCATTCGTCGTCTATCTCCGGAATGCCGGGGAAGAACCACAAACCCTGGTCTACTATTTTCGACTTGAGATCGTTCGGGTCCAGCATGCCATAAATAGGTTTCGTCAACACTTTTTCAGCTATACGCCACCGTATAATATCATCAAAGCGCCTGTTCTCCCAGGCCAGTTCTATGCGACGTTCATTGCGCACGAGATTGCGCAGCTCAGTCTGATTGGTAGTCGTGATGGCGGGGTATTGCGTAGTGGCCGTCACATCCACTTTATAGGCTCTTGCTCTTACGCGGTTAATGGCTTCCAGAACAGAAGCATCAATTTCATTCAATTCAATCTTTGCTTCTGCATACATCAGGAGCACATCGGCATACCGCATGATCTTGATATCGAAATCGGCACGCTTGTCGTCAGACCAATCACTGTCCACCCCTTTTTTCAGTGCCAGGCCATTATAGGAAGCAAACTGGTCAACACTGCGTGTGTCTTTGTTGCTCACCATGGTATTGGTGGCCAGGTTGAGCACCTGCGTGGCATAGGGATTGGGATCATAAATGAAACCGAGGAAGGGCGTTCCAAATTCCACGATGGTAGCAGTACAGCGCGGGTCGCGGTTCTGAAACGGATTTCTCGGATCGTACAGCGGCGATTCATCAATGGGCAGTCCGTCCGTACAGGGAAATGCTGCAAACAGTTCCCAGGAAGGCACGGCTACGGCAGAACCGCCCGGCGTGCGCGGGTAAAAATTGGTGGTTGTCCAGAACTGCCCCAGTTCCAGCGATTGCGGCAGCGCAAAAATGGTCTCAGGACTGTTACGTGTTTTGGTAAGGAAATAATCTTCGAAATCCGGATGCAGGCTGTAAATGTTCAGGTCCATGCAAGCCTTGGCGGCATCGCGCGCAATTTCCCAATCGCCCATATACAAGGCGGTCCTTGCTTTAAAGGCAAGCGCAGCGCCTTTGGTAGCTCTTTTCATACCTGTACTGCCGTAGCTTTCAGGCAACCAGTCAATCGCTTTGTCAAAGTCTTCATACACCTGCTGCAGTACCGTGTCCTTACCAGTACGCCTAAGCGTAAACGCTTTCTCAATATCCAGGTAATCGGTGTAAAAAGGAACATCGCCAAACAAAAAGACCAGGCGGCCATAAAACACGGCGCGGAAGAAATGTGCTTCACCGGCCAGTTGTTTCAGTTTGGCTTCCGGAATGCGTGCGGCTGCTTTGTCAAGGTTGTTCAGAATGGTATTGGCGCGGGTAATGCCTTTATACGTGTTCAGCCATACTTCCTCAGCAAGGTTCCATTCGCTGGTGATGGCGCCGGAAGAAAATACATGCACCGCCTGGCGCTGCGTCCAGTTATCGGTCATACGTTCTGTTTCCAGATTCATTTCCAGCGCCCACAAATAGGTACGGTAGAGGTCGTTCAGCGACAACGTCATTTCCGTTTCGTCTGAATACCAGTTCTCGCTCGATCCTTCTGAAAGCGGGTTCAGGTCCAGTTTCGTACAGGATGCTGTATATATGATGAACAGGATTGCAATGATCTTTTTCATAATGCTGCTGATTAAAATTTAACGGATATGCCAAAGTTGAACTGGCTGCTGATATAGGTGCTGTGACTGCTCTCGGGGTCCCATCCTTTGGGGAACTTGTGCACCGAAAAGAGGTCCGTAGCAGAAGCATACAGCCGCACATTGGTAAGGCGCATTTTGTTGATTACCGACTGCGGTAATGTATACCCGAGGGTCACATTTTTCAACCGCAGGTACGCGCCATTGATAAGCCAGAAGTCTGAATTGACATAGTTGTTATTCTCTGCTCCCGTGTACGATAACCGCGGGTAACGCGCAGCCAGGTTTTGCTCGGGCGTATTATAGTGGCTCCAGTATTTACCGTCTATGATAGCCGGCGCATTGGTCCAGGCGCTGTGAAAGGGCTTTACCATTTCAGGCGTCAGGCGACTGGTTTGCTTGCCAACACCCTGGAATAGGATGGACAGATCAACGCCTTTGTATTCCATATTGATCATGGTGCTGTACAGGTAACGGGGCAGCGATCCGCCGAGCAACACACGGTCATAGTCAGGCGAAATTTTGCCGTCGGGCACACCGTCGGGACCACTGATGTCTTTGTATTTCACATCGCCCGGTTTTACGGAAGAATAAAGTTTGGGAGATTTGTCTACATCCTCCTGGGACTGGAACAATCCATCCGAAAGATAGCCGTACCATTCATTGTACTCGCTGCCTTCGCGGATGATCTGGGCGCCGTCAAATACAATACCACCCAGGTTGCCCATAACAGAACGGGAGTCTGACAGGTTCACCACTACTGAATAACGGAATTTGTTGATGCGGTCTTTCCAGGAGAGTTGCAGGTCCCAGCCGGTGGTATGCATTTCGCCGGCGTTCTGGTCGGGGTTCTCATATCCCATATAGTCGGGTATTTCCAGTTCCAGCAGCATGTCTTTGGTCTTCTTTTTATACACATCGGCTGTAACCATCAAACGGTTGTTCAGGAAATAAGCATCCAGTCCCACATTGGTGGTTTGTGTCACTTCCCAGGTAATATTGTGAATGGAATAACTGAACTGGGCGGCGGTGATAGCAGATACTACATTATTGCCCTGATAAAATAACGCATTTGAATAACCGATGGACGACTGATAAGGATAATTACCAATTCGTTCGTTACCCAATTGTCCCCAGGTACCGCGCAGTTTCAGGTAAGAAAAGATGCCGTTGTCGCGCATGAAAGCTTCTTCCGAAATGGCCCAGCCCACAGACACCGAAGGGAAAGATCCCCAGCGGTAATCGGGATGAAAGCGCGAAGAGCCATCATAGCGGATATTGGCCTGCAGGAAATACCGGTTGTCATACTCATAGATCAACCGGCCAAAATAAGAGCGGTACGCGGTTTCATAGGCGTTGCCGGAGTTGTTCATAAAATTCAGCGGGCCCAGATCGAGGTAGGGATAATTCGACAAGGTGTAGTTATTGGCACGGGCGCCCAGGGATTCACTGAAAGCATAATAATCTTCATAACCGGCCAGCACATTGAAGCGGTGCTCGTTGATCACTTTGTTGTAGTTGATGAGCAACTGTTTGGTGAAATTCTTTGCATCATTTCTTGTCTCAATGAGATTGGTAGACTGGTAACCGGCAATATAGGTAAGGAACTGGGTAGGATCATCGGCAGCATACACTGGTATCTGCTTTACAAACCGTTTCCCTTTGGTAAAACTGTAATGCGGGGAAAATACGCCGGAGATGGTCAGGTCGCGGATGGGTTTAAAGTCGAGCGATACACGGCCGGTAAGTTTGTTTCTCCAGTCGTTATCAAAACCACCATAATGCAGCTCTGCATAGGCGTTGGAACCATTCTTGCCTTCTGCAATGCGTCCGTCGGCCCAGGTAGCGGCATAGATGGGTGCAAAACGTTGCGCGTCCCAGATAGGATTCATTGCAGGCGCTTTGGTAACACTGTAGTTGTACGCAAGATCAACATTGGCAGAAAGGTATTTATTGAATTCAAACCGGTTGTTGATGCGTGCCATAACGCGCTCGTATGTACGATAATCGTACAATGCTTCTATATTTTCATAGTTGAGCGAAGCTCTTGTTTTCAGTTTCTCACCACCCACTGTAAATCCAAGATAATGACTATGGCGGGGGGCCGCATCTCTCACCAGCAGGTCTACCCAGTCGGTAACCGGGTACTGGTTGGGATTGGTCTTGTTAAATTCCAGCCAGTTGTTAACAGCGTCTTCCGGGTAAAGGGCATATTCTCCGCCGGGGTTATTGCCGGCATCGTTCCAGGTAAATTCATTGATCATCTCCAGGTAGCGTTTAGTGCCTACTACTTTTGGAAATGCCGTGGGCTTTTCAAAACCGAAAGAGCCGTTGTATTCGAAGGACTGCTGGTTGTTTTTGGGGCGTTTGGTGGTGATCAATATCACACCCGCAGCTGCGCGTGCACCGTAAATGGAAGCAGAGGCCGCATCTTTCAGTACGGAGATGTCTTCGATATCGTCGGGATTCACATCGTCCATATTGCCTACCGGTACGCCATCTACAATTACCAGCGGACTGGTGGTGCCAATGGTGGTTACACCACGTACCAATACGGTAGCCCCGGAACCGGGCAGGCTGTTGTTGCGCGTAACCATAATACCCGGCATGGTTCCCTGCAGCGATTGAGACAGTTGCGTAACATTGCGTTTGGCCACTTCTTCGCCATCAATGGTGGCGATGGAGCCGGTAAGATCTTTTTTCTTGGCAACACCGTAACCGATGGCCACCACTTCATCGAGACTGAGCGCCTCGCCTTCCATTTCAATATTGAACACAGTGTTACCGTTAATGGCCACTTCCTGTGTTTTCATACCTACAAAGGAAAATACCAGCACGCCTTTGTTGTCGGGCAGGGTAAGACTGAATTCTCCCTTGTCGTTGGTAGCGGTACCGAGCGAAGTGCCTTTCAGGTTGATGCTCACTCCCTGTAACGGTTGCGCTTCATCGTTAGTCACCTTCCCTTTTACGGTAAAGGAAGTGGACTGAGCAAAAAGGTTGGGAGAAAAGAGGCTGCCGAGGCAGAAGAGGAGCAATAATGCAACCGGCGCAGACCTACGGTTCCTGGCCGGCTGTGATGCAATGGCAAAGCATTCACCTTTTTTCATATTAGCAAAGTTTTGGTTCGGCCTGCCCTTTCTGTTACTTACAATTTCTTTACTTTTCATTTAAAAATATAACATTTTGTTTCAGCGAAGGAACCAATGCTGTTTAAACAAAATGTCAGGGCATCTTTAAGAAAACGTAAAGGAAATCAAGTAAGAAAAGAGCGATCGTTAAAGAATTGTATCATCCCTTTGCAACGTACTGTTGCTTTCAAACGACATTTCAAATGTAAATAAATTTAAATAAATTAAACAAAATTTAATTAAATGAAAGATAATGAAAGCTAATATTGTCGCATTTACACCTACACGGTGTTTGTGCGACAAAAAATCTGTAAGACTTTACAATCAAATTAAAATCCGAATTTTGTCAATATAACTTGAATCCATGAAAACGATCACTGATCGGCATCAATTTATACTCAACAAACTGCGCGAGCAGGGAAAAACCACTATTCCGCAGCTGATTGAAGAAATGAAAGTGAGCGGGGTCACCATCCGGAAAGACCTCAAGTTGCTGGAAGAAAAAAAATTGCTTTTCCGCACCCGGGGCGGCTGTTCACTGAGCAATCCTTATGCCGTTGAGCGGCCGATTAACGAAAAGGAATTCATCCGGTCAGAAGAAAAGAAGCGTATTGCCAAAGCAGCCCTCCCGCTCATCGGTCAAAGCGATTCCATCATTATCGGCAGCGGCACTACCGTGTTTGAACTGGCCCGCGTGTTGTATCCCGAAAAAAAATTAACGGTCATTACACCTGCCTTGAAAGTAGCGCTCGAATTGTGCAACCGGCCGAATATTGACATCCTGCAACTGGGTGGCATCATTCACCAGAGTTCCTCTTCTTCCGCCGGATTTTTTGCAGAACGCATTTTGGATGAATTATCCTGTGGCGTGCTTTTCCTCGGCGTAGACGGTATTGACCTCGAACATGGCATCACCATCACCAATATTATTGAAGCCAGTCTCAACCAGAAGATGATCCAGATGGCGCATACCGTGGTGGTGCTGGCAGACAGTTCCAAATTTGACCGGCGCGGCATTGCGCGCATCGGCAGTTTGGACCAGGTAGATTATATAGTTACCGATAAAGGCGCCCCGGCGGGTATGATTCCCAAAATTGAAAAGATGGGCGTGCGTGTGATCATGGCGGAGTAGGATGGTTGAACCATAGTGCAGCGACATAACCCTGCACAAACACATCCTTCACACTGCACAACTCTTTGTTCATTGTCCTTAACCACCGTGCCCCGGATGTGCGGGGCCCGCATCGCCCTATCATTTTTATCCTTACATTAGAACTTTACAGAACCATTTGGTACGATAGTGCATTCTTCGCCCCACCATAGCGAACAGGAAAAGGTTTTGCTGCAGCAGGTAGCAGCCGGTGAAGAGCAGGCATTCAGACAATTGTTTGAACTGCGCCGGGAAAAAGTGTATTCCTTTGCCTGGTATCTCACGCGCTCAGACATCATGGCGGAGGAAATTACCCAGGAAATATTTCTGAAGATCTGGATCAACCGGCGCCAGTTGACAGACATCATGTATTTCAATGCCTGGCTGAAAACCATCGTCCGCAATCTTTCCTATACCTGGCTGAAACGCATGGCGCTCGAATCGCAAATCCTGCATCATATTGAAAAGCACCAGCCGGAAGCAACCGCTGAAACAGAAGACCCCATCCTGCTGCGTGAATTCCATCGCGTGCTGCGGGAAGCGATCAATCAATTACCACCCCGGCAGAAGGAAATTTTTTTGCTGAGCCGGCGGGAGCATCTGCCGCACGCAGTGATTGCGGAACAACTGGATATTTCTGTCAATACGGTAAAGAATCATATGAAGGCGGCGTTGCGCACTATTCGCCATTATCTTGAAAGACATGCGATGGGGTTGGCGCCGGCTATGATAGTTTTGGCTGATTTGCATTAAAATGCTGGCCCGGACCTGCCTGTTCTTTTTCGCCCGCTCCCACATCATTAACAATTTTCCATCCGGAATATCCTTTTCCGCCTTCTCCCGAATCTCACCAAAAAAATTTTCCCAGCCTGCCTGGCCCCACCCCCTTCCCCATTAGTCTGATTACAGATAAACACATGCAGCGATAGCATTGCTATATGCCACCACTAAATTTTATTTATGAACAACAAACGATTGCAGCTGCTTTTTCTACGATATATCGAAGGAACTGCTTCCGAAGCAGAAAGGAAGGAATTGATGCAACTGCTGGCCGACCCGGCGCTGGAACAGGAAACTAAAGAGCTGATAGACCAGTACTGGACCAACTGGCCCGCTCATCTCCCGTCTGTACCCCATGATGCCGATCACCTGTTTGGAGAGATCAGCAGGTCTGTACACGCGTATGAAAATGCGCAACGGCCCAAACTGTTACGCCTGCGCAGCTGGCAGTGGATGGCGGCAGCATCCGTCATCATCCTCCTTGGCATAGCAGGCTGGTGGTGGCGGAATAACAGCACCGGCGAAAAGAACGACACTATAACCTCTATAGATAGCCGAAACAAGCCGGCGGAAATTCCTGCACCTGCTTCCAGCAAAGCAATGCTTACGCTGGCAGACGGCTCCACCATTGTGCTGGACAGCGCCGCCGATGGCGTGCTGGCGCAACAGGGCCAATTGCGCGTAGTAAAGACTGCCGACGGACAGATCCGGTATGAAGGCGGCGGGGAAGAGATGCTTTATCACACACTCACCAACCCGAGAGGCAGTCGCGTGGTAGGCCTCACCCTTACCGATGGCTCAAAAGTGTGGTTGAATAGTGAAAGTTCTTTGCGCTACCCGGCAGTCTTTTCCGGCAACACCCGCGAAGTGGAAATCACCGGCGAAGCATATTTCGAAGTGGCGCACGATAGCCGGAAACCATTTTTGGTACGGGTGAACGATGTTACTACAGCCGTCCTGGGCACCAGCTTTAATATCAATGCCTATGCAGAAACATCCACCATACGGGTTACGTTGCTGGACGGCGCCGTACGTGTTATGCGTAACAACCAGGCATTGCAACTGGCGCCGGGACAGCAGGCCGCAGCAGGAGCCGATGGCATCACCCTGCACCGGCAGGTAGACATAGAACAGGTGATGGCCTGGAAGAACGGCTATTTCTCTTTCAAGCAGGCCGACCTGCAAAGCGTAATGGCGCAGGTGGCGCGCTGGTATGATCTGCAGGTGGTGATTGAAGAAGGCGTGGCCCATATCACGTTTTCAGGCGATATAGACAGAGACCTGACATTGAACCAGGTGCTTTCGATTCTCGCCGAAACAAGAATCAACTATCGAATAGAAGGAAACAAACTGGTTATCCTGCCATAAAAAAAGCCAGAAATGGTGGCACATCTCTGGCTGAACAATCCAGGCTAACCCGAACATAAAGCCCTGTCAGGCAATTATTCGTTTAACCCAAAACTGGTCCCGGAGTTACCGGGACGCTGCAAAAGTATGAATTTACGCATTAGCACCAGGCCAGGTCCTGCCCCTCAAATGCTGAAAGCGATGAAACTGACTATTGTTTTTCTGACTGCTGCATTTCTACAGGTGAGCGCCAACGGCATTGCACAGAACATTACTTTTAGCGGAGAGAATGTTCCCCTGCAAACGGTTTTCAGCGCCGTGAAAAAGCAAACCCATTACGTGTTCTTTTACCGGAACGACGATATGAGTCTTGCCCGCCCTGTAACCGTTCATTTCCACAATGCCCGCATTGAGGAAGTGCTCGATGAATTGTTCAAGGGTCAACCCCTTACCTACTCCATCAAAGGAAAAACCATTGTCGTAAGCGCAAAGCCGCTTGTACGGCCCGAAAAAACGGAGCATACGCCGCCACCCGTTGACATACGTGGACGTGTAACCGATTCCAACGGTGAACCCGTATCGGGCGCCAGCGTACAGGTAAAGGGTACAGACATTGGCGTGAGCACGGATGTCAACGGATTTTTTGAACTGAAGAACGTTCCGGAAAACGCCATTCTCGTCTTTACCGGCGCCAACGTGGAAACGCTCGAAGTGCGCGTGAATGGCAGAACCGCTATCAACGTTACGCTGCAGGCCCGCATCAGTGAACTGACCGAAGCAGAGATTGTGGTTACCGGTTATCAGAAACTCGACAGTCGCCGTTCTTCCGGCGCCTTTGGTTACCTGGGCGCCGATAAGATCGCCTCCAGGCCAACCACCGACCTGGCCACCGCCATGGAAGGCATGTTTACCGGCCTGCGCGTATATGAAGAAGCCGGCAGCACCCGCTTTAATATCCGTGGCCTGGGCACCATGACGCTGGGCGTGGCCGATCCGTTGATTGTGGTGGATGGTTTTCCCGTGGGTAACGGTCTGGCCGACATCAACCCGAACGATGTTCAATCTGTGCACGTACTGAAAGATGCCGCGGCCGCCAGCATCTGGGGTGCACGGGCTTCCAATGGCGTAATCGTCATTACCACCAAAAAAGCAAAGGAAGGCCTGCATGTAAACGCCAATGCGTTTATCGGCATTCAAGAAAAAATTGACCTCGACCAGGCCAACCCCATTGCCCGTTCAGCAGATGCGCTGGAATGGGAAAAATATTTGTGGGAAAACGACAAACTCTTTTCATCATTCTCTATTTCTGATAACGTAGATGGCAACAACAACCCGGTAAGCCTGGGCATCACCTTGTTGAATCTGCGCGATCTCGGCCGCATTTCGCAGGCTGAATTCGATCAGGCCTGGAATGCCCTGAAAGCTACCGACTACCGGAAAGATGTATACGAGCATTTATTGCAGAACGCCTTTACCCAGAATTATGATATCACCGTCAGCGGCGCTTCTGCCAGAAACTCTTTTGTATTTAATACGCGCTATGTGGAGGAGAAAAGCGGGTACCGGTACTCCTGGGATCGCAGCCTGCTGACCAATTTCAGAAATACCTACCGCGTAACCAAATGGCTCGATGCCAACCTCAGCCTCATGGCGAAATTCGGTCGCAGGAACAACAGCGGCGCCACCCTGAGCGATATCAAATCCATTTCTCCCTATGAACGCCTGCTCAACCCCGACGGCAGCTACGCCACCATGGTGGGCGCACATTACCAGGAATTTGTTGACAGCCTGGGCGCTTATTTCCCGCACGACTGGAATTATAACCTGCTGCAGGAAATCCGCAGTCGCGACCTGCGCAGTGAACAAAACAACCTGCGCCTGCAGGTGGGACTTACGTTCAAACTGCTGAAAGGTCTCACGTTCGATACCAAATTCCAGTTTGAAAATTATAAAACAGAAAACAAGAATTACTACAGCCCGGAATCCTATTATGTGCGCGACCAGCGCAACAAATGGGTTGACTTCAACGAAGCCACCCGGCAGGTTACCAAAATGTACATACCGGCTGGCGGCCAGTTGCTGCAAAGCTTTGGTACATTCCGCAGCTACAATTTCCGGAACCAGCTCACCTATGAACGGCAATTCGGCAGCAAACATGAACTGACCGCCGGCGTGTTTACAGAAATTTTCTCCAAAATATCTGAATCGTACAGCGCACCCACCGTGTATGGTTATGATCCGGAACGGTTAAGTATGGAAGTGCCGCAATCGTATATGATCAAATCGTATTGGGGCGGCACCAATTACCAGCTTACCGGCATGAACAGCAGCATGGCATACCAGAACGACCGTTTCTTTTCGGTGCTCGGTAATCTGGCCTATACTTTCAACAAAAAATATACGCTCAGCGGAAGCTTTCGTATAGACGCTTCCAACCTGATTGTGGAAGACCCCAAACTGCGCTATTCCCCCTTCTGGTCTGTAGGCGGCAACTGGAAAATGGACCAGGAAGATTTTATCAAGAACATTCCTGCCATTGACCGCCTCAACATGCGTTTGTCATACGGTCATACCGGCAACGTGGTACTGTCAACCTCCATTGTACCGCTGATCGCCATATCCGGCGTTTATCCCTTAACGGGAGCACCGTATGCCAGCATCATTGACTATGGCAATCCCAATCTTACCTGGGAACGCACAGCTACGGTGAACCTGGGTGTTGACTATGCCTTCTTCCGGAATAAGTTATTCGGCAGTATTGAAGTATACCGCAAACATGGCCGCGACATCGTAGGCGCTATTGACCTGCCACGCCTTACCGGCACCAGCACACAGGAATTCAATACGGCAGAAATTCTCAACAAAGGCGTGGAGATCAATGTCGGCACAGCGCTCCCCATCAACCGCAAGGTTACGTGGAATGCAAACCTCAATCTCTCCTTCAACAAAAGCAAGGTGCTGAACCTGATGTTGCTCAACTACAACTATTACGCCATCCGTTCGCCGCATTTTGAAGAAGGAAGACCGGTAGACGCCATCTACTCCTATACCTACCTGGGACTGAATGACCAGAACGTGCCCTACATGCGCAGTGTAAACGGCACCACGTATACCTTTAATGATGTACCGCCTGTGGTAACCGATGACCGTGAATACATGGAATACAGCGGCAGCCGTCAGCCCACTACCATACTGGGTTTCCAGACCGGGTTCTCGGCTTATGGTTTTGATGTGAACGTGATCATCAATGGCGAATTTGGTTTTGTATTCCGTCGTCCCACATTCGACTATGGCATACTCACCAACTCAAAAGCCTCCTCCACCATTCATAGCGATTTCACGGATGTGCTGAACAATACCGCCAAGGGTATTCCCGGCATGCCGCCTCCTGATGTACTGAACCTTAATAACTGGGGCGGGTATGCGCAATTTTTGAATACTACCATTGAAAAAGGTGATAATGTACGCATCAAGGAAATCAACGTGAGCTATCGCGTACCCGGTAAATTGCTGGCCGCTGCCGGTCTGGGTAGTGCAAGGGTGTATTTCCAGCTGCGCGATCCGGAATGGATATGGCTGGCCAACGACAAGGGGCTGGACCCGATGTACATCTTTAACAGCCGCGCCAGCAATTCGGCAGCAGCCATTACCTATGTACGTCCGGCGCCTTCCTATAAGTTCGGTATCGCCTTCGGACTTTGATGCGAACCCATTGAAGATTTATCATCATTAAAAAAATCATTGCAATATGAGACTCTCTATATTTTGTGCACTGCTTCTCTTCTTTGCATCAGGCTGTTCAAAATTCCTGGAGGAACCTCCGGAAAAAAGAAACAACCTCGAAATAAAAGATACTGAGTCGCTCGACCTGCTGCTTAATTTTTACAACATCACTTTCGACCGCAGCAGGGAACTGGTGCTGGCAACGGACAACTATGAATTGTACAAAGATTACTATGATGCGCGTCCGAGCACCTTTACCAGCTCGCTGCAATACATACTGTGGATGCCGGCCCTGCTGGAACAGCAGACCTATTATTGGGAACAGCAGTTCCTGAAAATTTCTTATGCCAACACCATCCTGGCGTCGCTGGACAAGGTAACCGGTTCGCAGCAGGACAAGAAGCGGCTGAAAGAAGATGCGCATTTGCTGCGGGCCTATGAATACTTTCAACTGGCTACCCTGTTTTGTCTGCCGTATTCCGAAGAAAACCGCAACCAGCTGGGATTGCCGTTGAAAATGTCTTTGTCGTATGATGAAGACCTGCGCAGGAAAACGCTGGGACAAACCATGGACTTCATTGAGCAGGAGTTGAAGCTGGCCCTTGAAACTTCCGAAACGCGTTCTGAAGAGGCACTCTGGCGTGTGAGCAAGGTGGGCGCCCAGGCATTCGCCGCCCGTTTTTATTTGTACCTGCACGACTATGAAAAGGCGCTGGCATATGCAGACGCCTGCCTGAACAGCTATTCCACGCTGATCAACTACGAAGCATACTTTGCTCCGCAGATGCGCACATTCATGAGTAATGGCGGCAGCTATACGCAGCCCAATGGTTCAACCGATTTCCGGTTTGGCGAATTTTACCTGTCACGCATGATGTACAACCATACCGGTAATGCCGTGCCCAGCCAGGAATTGATGGACCTGTACGATAAAATCAATGATTACCGCTATGATGCATTCATGGTGGAAGACTATTCACTGAACCGTTCCGCCGTGCCAGGCTGGGCGGCCTATATGCAATTCGGCTCCATTGGACTGATCTCAGGTCCTACCACCGCCGAAATGTACCTGATCAGGGCCGAATGCCGGGCGCGTAACAATGATGCCGCCGGCGCTATCCAGGACCTGAACACGCTGCGCAGGGAACGGTATAAGAGTGGTACTTATGTGGATCTCACCGAAGCCGACTTCGCCGACAAGAAGAGTCTGCTGCAATTCATCATTGATGAAAGAAGGCGCGAATTTCCATTCACGCTGCGCTGGTACGATATCAAACGCATCAACACTGATCCGGCCAATATTCTCGACAAGATCACTATTACGCGGCATTTTTATGAATACGATGGCGTAAGTGTGAACACCAACCAGATGCGTACGTACACGCTGGCGCCCGGCGACAAACGCTTTGCGTGGCCTCTGCCGCGCATAGATATTCAATTGAGCCGCGGGGACATTGAGCAGAATCCGTATGATTAATGGTGCGCATTACGATTGTCTGAACCAGTAGTGGAAGGATTGAAGAATCCCTCAGCTACCGGTTCAGACAATTCCCTCTGATTACGGCGCATACAAAAACCAACTATAATGAACAACCGAATACTATATTTTCTATTGCTTTTTACGTGCCCGGCATTTGCCCTGGCCAACCCACCCGGCTATGTAGTTCAGGGCACACTCCGCGGCAAAGGCGGCGGTATGATCTATATGATGGAGTACAAAGGCAAGGGAAATTACCTGTATATTGATTCTGCCCGCATTGAAGGCGGAAAATTTGTGATGAAAGGATCAGTACCGTATCCCAGGAACATTATTGTATGTCTGAACCACGAAACGCCCAAATTCGGATTCTGGCTGGAAAACTCCGTCATTTCTATTGAAGGTCATTTCGACTCCCTGCACCGCGCACGCGTGAGTGGATCTGCCACACAGCTGGAGTACGAAGCTACCCGCCGGTTCCTGGCGCCCTACGAACAGAACTGCCGCACCATCGCCCAGGCGATGAATGAAAAAAAGAAGCATGGCGACGCCATAGCCGCCAGACAACTGGAACATGCACTCGACAGTTGCTGGGCTGATAAAGCAGCGGCTACTATTCAATACATCAAACAACATCCCAACTCTTATCCTGCTGCTTCGCTGATCAAAGGCATCAGTTATGCGCTCACCTGGCAACAGTTGGAGGATGTGGTAAACAGTTTGTCGCCCGCAATAAGGGCCACCGATGAAATAGCCGCCTACCGCGAACGTATCAGCATATTGCGCAAAACAGACAAAGGCAACAAAGCACCCGACTTCACCCAAAACAACCCGGACGGTAAACCCGTACGGTTCTACGATTTGCTCGCCGGAAAAAAACTGGTACTGCTCGATTTCTGGGCCTCCTGGTGTGGCCCCTGTCGCCGGGAAAATCCCAACCTGGTGTCGGTATACCGCGAGTTCCATGATAAAGGCTTCGATATTATAGGCGTATCGCTGGACAAAACAAAGGATGCCTGGGTAAAAGCGATTGCGGAAGACAAACTGCCCTGGACGCATGTGTCGAACCTGCAATACTGGAACAATCCCATTGTGGAATTGTATGGCGTAAGTGCAGTACCCGCCAATGTGCTGATCGGCGCCGATGGCACCATCCTGGCAAGAAACCTGAAAGGGGACGCACTGCGCAAGACAGTACAGGAACTGCTGAAGCAGTAATATCAGTCACTATTTTCATTCAACTAAACATCTGTCATGCAATATACTTTACTCGCATGCCTGGTTGTTTTGTGCAGTGCTGTAACTGCCATTGCACAAAACACGCAGGGATTTTCCCGGTTGCCCGTTGAAAACCTGCCGCCCGCACAGGTAGTAGCTGCAGGGCATCTGCTGCACGCAAAAAAGGCAACGCTCATTGCAGCCTATGATTCGGTTGTGCATATACTTGATATCCGAAAAAACAAATCAATCCCTGTTACTTCTTTAGTACTTGAAGGGCATGTATTGCACATTGCCGTGGGCGATGCAGACAATGACGGAAAAAACGAGCTGGCCATTGCTACCGGACGAAGAGGGTACGACAAAAACACGCCAGTACGCGTGTATATCATCAAACAGGAAAAAGGAAAATGGCAGCCCCGGGAAATATATACCAAAGCATCTGCCAGGCCGCAAATAACTGCTTTCCAGATTGCGGACCATGACAATGACGGCAGGAAGGAAATTGTCATCTCCTATTTCGAATCAACCTACTTCGTAGAAACGGCCGTTGTACAGGCATCACAGGACCGGGCATCATGGAAATCATCCGTTGTATTGAAAGAACGGATGGCCATGGCGCGGCACATCGGTCCCTTATCAAACAATAAGCAGTTGGTGAGTGTGGTTGGCCGTCCTTATGGCGATACCCTCGGCGCCGAAGGCGATGCGTACCTGGCCACGCAACCCAAACAACTCCTGCCGGTATGGCGCGGCGTAAAAGCAGTGCATATCGGCGACGGCGACAATGATGGCGCCAATGAAATCTATGTAGCCGATGGCTGGCACCAGGACTACGGCAAAATAGCACGGGGACGTATAGCCGCAGTTTACGCCGAAAACGGGAATTTCCGCTACGAACTCATTGAAGATGTAAAGGGACAGTATGAAATCTCCCAGATAGCAACAGCGGATGCAGATAACGATGGAAAAACAGAAGTACTGACACGTGGCAACAAATACTTCAGGATCTATAAAAAGCACGAAGGGCGATGGAAAATATTTTGCGACACCTCCCTCCCCGCCGCGCCCTTTACCACCGGTGATGTGAACGGCGACGGACGCACCGATGTAATCTTTGCGGGTAAAAGCGGTACCGTCATCTTCAATTTTAAAAACCCTGCCTATTCCACCCAATTAGGCGAAGAAGTACGCACCGAAAAAATTGAACCGGCATCGCTCATCGGGAAGGCCGCTCCGGCCTTGCGCATGCTGAAATGGTACAACAATGAAGCCACCAGCCTGCAGCAATTAAAAGGCAAGGTAGTGATCCTCGATTTCTGGGCCACCTGGTGCGGTCCCTGCATCAAAATGTTCCCCACACTGCGCACCTGGCACGAAAAGTATCACCGCCAGGGATTGCAGATACTGGGCATTACGCGGGAAGATAATAGTCAGAACGTAGAGAAAATAGAAGCGTTTGCCGCCAGAGAAAAATTCCCCTACCCTATAGGCATTTCCGAAGAAGCGTTCAATAACCTCGCCTATGGCGTAGGCCCTATACCGCACCTGGTTGTGATTGATAAAAAAGGCATCATTCGCAAATTTGAAGTAGGTGTGAGAGACAGTGAAGCGCTGGAAAAAGAAATAATGCGGTTACTGGAAGAATAAAGCTGTCATCAATACACGGGAAGGCCGGCACACCGGATGGCTTGTACGCATACCGGTGTGTCCTTTTTCCGTTTTATTTTATGCTTCATTGATTACTTTTAATATCACAAAAGTCTTCTCGCCAGCAGGCACTTTCCATTTCACTTTTTGTCCTTCGCGGAAGCCCAGCAAAGCGGTGCCCAGCGGCGCCATGATCGAAATCCGGCGTTGCTTGATATCCGCACGATCAGGCGTAACAAGGGTGAATTCTTTTTCTTCACCCGAACCTTCTGCCTTGATGCGTACCGTTGAATTCAACCGCACCACATCAGGAGGAAATTCATCTTTATTTACAATGCGCGCCTTTTTCAGCTCCGACTCCAGTTCTTCCGCATTGCGGCGGTCGAAGGCAGATTTATCGAACTGGCCATGCAGGTAAGATAATAGCAGCTTGTAATCATCAGCAAGCAACACAAGGCCATTGTCTATCGTTTCCATCTGTTTCATATTTTTTAATTTAAGAGTAATTTGTTTTGTTCATTCTTAAGAAAGGGGTTCCCTTTGGGAAAATAAATCTCTTCAAAGCTTTTTACTGTTTGCACATCAACACGCCGGTAGAACCTCGAAGGCACCACATCCTGCACGTTTTTAAAACCACAGGCTTCCATCATTTCGCGCGTTGCCTGCAGGGTCCCTTTATGGAAGTTGAACACGCGCACCGACTTATCGGCAGGGTCAAGTCCTTTGTACAGGGAAGGGTCCTGTGTAGCAATACCTACGGGGCATTTGCCACTGTCGCACTGCAAAGCCTGTATACAACCGAGTGCAAACATCATTCCCCTTGCCGAATAGCACGCGGAGGCGCCCAATGCCAGGCACTTCAGGATATCGAATGCCGTTATGATCTTGCCCGCAGCAATCAGCCGGATATGTTGAGCCAGGTCAAATGCTTCCAGCGTTTGCCGGGCAAAAGCCAGTGCTTCATACAAAGGCATGCCAAGATGGTCGGTAAACTCCAGCGGCGCCGCGCCAGTGCCGCCTTCACCACCGTCTATCGTAATAAAATCAGGAACATAGCCTGTTAACCGGATGGCTTTGCAGATATCAACAAACTCCTGCCGGTCGCCAATGCATATTTTGAATCCCACCGGCTTGCCGTTGGACAATTCGCGCAGTAACTGCAAAAACTCCACCAGCCCCTGTGCGGAGTCAAACTCCTGGTGCCTGGCCGGACTATGAATGGTAGTACCTGGTTGCACCAGGCGGATACGTGCAATCTCCGGCGTGTTCTTGGCAGCAGGCAAAATGCCGCCATGACCAGGTTTGGCGCCCTGCGATAATTTCAGTTCAATCATTTTCACGGCAGGCAGCAAGGCATTTTTGCGAAAAGCGATGGGATCAAAGCGTCCTTCTTCATTACGACAGCCAAAATAGCCCGTACCGATCTGCCAGATGAGATCGCCGCCCCGCAAATGGTATTCACTGATGCCCCCTTCACCGGTATTGTGCGCAAAACCACCCAGCCTGGCGCCTTCATTGAGCGCAATGACAGCCGTTTTACTTAAAGCGCCGTAACTCATGGCGCCGATATTGAAAATGCTGGCATGATATGGTTGCAGGCACAGATGATTGCCGATCCACACACGCAGATCTTCTTCACGCAGCGTGACCGGATAAGCAGAATGCGCCACATACTCATACCCCGGTTGATACGGATCCGACTGCATGCCAAAGGCAACCGTTTGCCGCTGGTTCTTGGCGCGCTGATATACAATGGAGCGCTGCCGGCGGTTAAAGGGTTTGCCATCGAGGTCTGACTCAAAAAAATATTGTCGCAGTTCAGGCCTGATGAACTCAAAAAAATAGCGCAGGTGACCGATCACAGGAAAATTGCGCAGCAGCGCATGTTTTTTCTGCGTGATATCCCATACTGTCAGCAGCAGCAAGGGAAAAGTAAGCACGGTCAGCGCATACCAGTTTTGATGCGCGGTATATCCCAGCCTGATGATCAGTATGTTCAACAGCACCAGTATGGTAAGGATCATACCGCTTATGGTAAAAGATTTTTTGTTCGGTTTCATAGCTGAAATATTTTTTCAGGGTAAGGAGTAATCAATTGATGTTCGCACCAGTCTGTGGAAACGGAAAAAAAGCAAATGCACACGGTGCAATGCCTCAGAATAGCATCATCAATGTAACATGACAGCCCCCGGCCGAGGAAATAATTAAAAAGGCCGGGGCTTACGCATGAAAGTCCTTACAAGTGGGAAAATAATTCAGCTTTTTACTGCGCGTGGTAAAGTGGCAGGCACACCTTGCCCGGGCTGCGAAACAGATGTGTTCGCTGCAGATAGTGAAGGTGATATTTACGCGTGTGCCTGGCATAATGCAAATATACAACCAATATACGGGAAAAAAGTTTGAAAGTAAAGATGCGCCCGGGCCCGGTTGGCGCCTGGCAAGTTGTTGGGAGCCTGTTGGTCAAACAATGAATTTTCTATCTTTACCGGTACATCTCTCATCCACTATTCAGAAAAGCCGCCCAATATAGATACTTGTATCTCTGTTACAAGCCCTTTACTTTTATACACTATGAGAGCAGCAGGATTTCACGAACAATCACTCAAGCAACAACTCCGCACCGGCGATCCTGCTGCCTTTCGTGCTCTATATGAAGCATTTGCACCCCGGCTTACCGGTTTTGTGATACGCTTTGGTTGCAACCGCGAAGAAGCAGATGAAATTGTACAGGAAACATTTGTACGCGTGTGGCAACACCGGCATAACATCAATCCCGACGCTTCTTTCAGCACCTATATTATTACGATCGCCAAAAATATTATTTACAACCAGGTGCGGCATGCAGCGGTGCGTGACAAATATTTACAGCAAATATCTTCCCAGGTCACCGCACACGACCATTCCCCGGTAAACATGCGCGAATTGCAGGCATTCATTGCCAAAGCCATGCAATTGCTGCCCGACAAATGCCGCCTGATTTTTCGCAAAAGCCGGCTCGAAGGCTACAGCAATCAACAGATTGCCGACGAAATGAGCATATCCAAAAGCACCGTGGAAAACCAGATCAACAAAGCACAGAAAATAATCCGCAAATGCCTGAAAGAAAACGGCTACCTGTCTGATTTTGTGTGGGTGATTATCCTGGGATGGCTACATAGTTAAATGATCCGATAAAAAAAATTTTTCCCGGCGTAGGTGCAACAAGGCGGATGCGGGTATAACTATAGGAGGCCGGATTTTAAACTCAAGCGCAATGGTGCAAAAGGAAATTTTATGGCGGTATTTTAATCAAACGGCTACACCTGAAGAGCAACAGCAGGCCATTGAATGGCTCGCCGACCCTGCAAACCGCGAGGAGGTGTTGCAATTCATACAGATGGCATGGGAAGAAGAAAATCCGGGCACAGCACCGGCAATGCCTTTTGAAAAAATTTTAGAGGAAGCCATTCGCCGCGAATCAGCCGCCGCCGTAATTCCGATGCACCGCAAAAAATGGTACTGGGTGGCCGCTTCCGCATTGGTGCTGGCCATATTGGGCACAGGCATTCTCATTGGTTATTACGCCATTCGTCCTGCCGGTAACTATGCAGGTGAATGGGTGTTGGCCGAAGCGCAAACAGGTCGTGGACAAACAGCGCAGCTCCTGCTGAGTGATGGATCGCATGTAGTGTTGAATGCCGAAAGCAGGATCACTTTTCCCAAAAGCTCAGACGTAAAACAGGTAGTTTACCTCGAAGGAGAAGCATTGTTCAATATCCGCAGCCAGGAAGAACCGGTAATCATCCGTACCAAAGAATTGGTAACCGCTGCCAGCGGCTCGCAGGTAAAAATATCTGCTTTTCCCAAAGACAGCACCGTTACCATTGCTGTGGAAAAGGGCACTGCCCAGGTGAGCAGCGATACCAAAACCTATCCCTTGATGAAGTTGCGCATACCAGCCAGAGATTCTGCTGCCCGCCAGCCGGCAGATACATTGCCCAAAGTGATGCCGCTTATGAAATTAAGGCCGGCTGTTGTGGTAAAAGAAAATGAAGTAGTAACGATTAACAAGCATAACGGACTGGCCAGCTTCAATACGCAGGGAAACGAACCGGTGGCCGCTAACAGAACGGCAGCACAACTGGTGTTCCAGCAGGCAGGACCGGCAGAGATCGCACAAATTCTTGAACAGCGGTTTAACGTTACCGTTATATTAAACAGCCAGGAAAGTAAACTTTCGCCCTACAATGCAGCATTCAGGAATGCCACCCTGGAAGAAGTATTGCAGCATATCGGCGAACACTTGCAGCTTGACTATATCATTAACGATAACCATGTATTCCTTATAAAACGAAAAAAAATCGAATAACAAATAGCAATATACCAGGGACAAAAAACAACAGGCCATAACTACGTATCGTCATCCAACGATTGGTTTATTATCGGAAAGCTGAGGATTGCTATCAGCCGCTTATCGCAGCATTTGTTATTTGAAGCTTGCCTGTGACCAGAATTTTATCCTGAGCCATATACTATAATCAGCAGCTATGCTGCGGGATACTGTTGCCTTTTCAAAATTGATCAAAGGCAGCAGCAGGAAAGTTATTGCCTGATTTTTTGCAATTCATAAACCAACAACTATGCTGTTTCAAAAAAAATGCGCTGCTTTTGTAAAACTGACTGTTTTTGCTTTGGGCCTGCTCACATTCGCGGCCTGTAAGAAAGATCCCAAGCTGAGTAATCTTGCCGGTTTCCTTGAGTTCAAGATCAAAGACCTCAATGTGACTTTTACTATTGACGAAACCGCGCAGAAAATTCAGAATACAGACAGTCTGCCTTTCGGCACAGATGTTTCCTCCCTGGTGGCTGAGTTTATCACGGTGCCCAACGCCACCGTGAAAATTGGCAACACGCCACAGGTGAGCGGTACTACCGCAAACGATTTTTCACAACCCCTCACTTATGTGGTAGTAGCACAAGATGGCGTTACCTCCAGGCAATACACCGTACAGGTGAATGTAGAAAAGGTAGACCCCAAAACGGTAGCCTGGCAGCGACTGGTAACTGATTTCGGCGCTTCCTATCACAATACCCGGACAATCTTTTTCAACAACAAATTCTGGACACTGGGCGCTACTGTAAGCAGCTCCGACATCACCTTCGGCACCTGGTCTTCGACCGATGGCATCAACTGGACACGTCATGAAGCTGCAGACAACAACGGCGACTCCATTCCCAAAGTGGAAAGCGGTGCGCTGGTTACCTACCAGGACAAACTCTGGCTGATCGGCGGCATCCGTCCCGGTGAACAACTGCCCGAGGGAGGCACTACCTTCAGCGAGGTAGTGAACAAGGTATGGTATACCAGCGATGGCGTCAACTGGACAGCATCAGAACCCGGCGCTTCAGAGCGGTGGAGCCCACGCGAACGCACCAATGTGGTAGTGTTCAATAACAAACTGTGGCTGATTGGCGGCAACGGTTATCCTTATGGCGGCAATACCAATGCATTTGGCACAGCCTTCAGGGATGTGTGGAGTTCAAGTGATGGCACCAACTGGACAAAGGAAACGGATGCTGCTGCATTCCCGGCCAGAACAGAGCCTGCCGTATTTGTGCATGACAATAAAATCTGGTTGGCAGGCGGCAGAGCAGGCGCCACCTACCTCAACGATATCTGGACATCTACCGATGGGGTCAACTGGACAGAAGTAACAGTAAACACACCCTTTACCGGTCGCCTGGGACATAAGATCGTAGCCTACGACAACCAGTTGTTCCTGGTGGGCGGTGAAAATGCCACCGACGGTGTATTGGGCGACTGCTGGATTTCTGAAGACAACGGCGTGAACTGGACCAAACTGGAACCTGGTGATGTGCGCGCATTGCCCGGAGCATTTGTACCACGCGTCTTCCCCAGCATGTTTGTACGCGATAACGCTATCTGGATTGCAGGTGGACTGAGCACCAAAGATGCCAACAATGTTTATACCCAGCTGAGTGACCTGTGGAAAGGTAATCTGGTGAAGTAGTTTTCTTTTTTCAACATTGATTGTATGCGCAAATTTTTCCGATACTCCCATCCTGTTATCATTTGCTGTCTGGCGATTCTTACCCGTGCCTATGGCCAGCACAGCAGTGATGCAAGGCCTGTTAGTGGCGTCGTAAAGGCCCGAAACGGCACCCCGGTTGCCGGGGTATCCGTTAGCATCAAACATTCCACACGAGGAACTGTTACCGACGACAAAGGCAGATTTGTCATAACAGCTCATCCCGGCGATACGCTCGTGCTGTCTGCTGTAGGCTTCATGAAAATTGAAAGACCCTGCGGCAAGACAGCACTGCTGTCGCTTACCCTTCCCGAAGCGCATCGGGAGCTGGACAATGTAATGGTGATCGGTTATGGAAGAGAACGCAAGACCAATATCACGGGCTCCATTGTTTCCATCAGCGGAGAAGAACTGGCAAAGTCACCCGCCCTTTCGTTCGACAATGCACTTGCCGGTAAAGCCGCAGGTGTAAATATCATTTCCAGTTCGGGCGTGCCCGGATCTGCAACGGCCATTACTATACGAGGATTGAGCACACTGGCGCCGGACGGCAGTCACCCGCTGGTGGTGATTGATGGCGTACCCGTATTTGGCTCTGGCAGGAACCTGAACACGAGCAATTTTCAAAACTCTACCATGCCTTCCATCGGGTTTGGCGGTACTTCTGTGGCAGATAATATTACGCCCGCACAGGAATTTGAAAACAACCCGCTTTCGGCGCTCAACCCGGCAGATATCGAGTCGATAGAGATATTGAAAGATGCTTACGCCACCTCTATTTATGGTTCACGTGGGGCGGCAGGTGTTATCCTGGTTACCACCAAAAAAGGCAGCAAGGGAAAACCATTGTTCAATGTACGATACACAGCAGGCACTATACAGCCTATTGCCAAATACAAACTGCTGAATGGCCCCCAGTACAACGAGATTTATACAACGTATTATAAACAGCTGGGACAATCCAGCACTGTATTCAATTCTCCTTACAATACCGACTGGGTGGATGCGGTAACCCGCACAGCATTTTCGCAACAGGCAGACGTTTCGCTTGCTGCCGGCACTGATAAAAGCCGGTACTATATCAGCGGTTCGTACACCAGTCAGCCTTCGTACATCATCAACAACGATTACGAACGGTATACCGGCAGGGTGAATCTCAACTATCAGCCTTCCGCCGCCATATCCACTGGTATCAATATGACCATGACGCATTCAGAAAATTCAGCCATGAATGCGCCCGCCATATACCGGGCAGCCGTGCTGAAAGCGCCCAACCTGCCCATCATGGACAACAATGGCAATTATGTGTATGGCAAAGGCACCAACCCCTATGGCAATATGGATAGCAATCCCGTGGCCGATGCCGTGCTCAACACCAACGAACTGCACAGCACCGAAGCGCTGGGCAATGTATTTGCAGAATACAAACCGGTGAGCTGGCTGTCGCTGCGTTCCGAATTCGGCGCACAGATTACCAGCAGTGAGGCCTATACGAGAAGGGTAAAACGGCCCAGCGGCTATGGGGATGATGCCATACAAACCACTTCTCAAAACCGCAAGATCGTGCTCAACAATACCATTCATTACCTGCAAACGCTGGGCGGGAAACATTATATCAATGCCATGGCGGGTCAAAGCTATGAGCAAAGCACAGAGACGATGGTGCGTATTGGCGGTTACGGTTTCTTCAGTGATGATATCCGCAGCATTGCTGCAGCCAATAACCGCTATATTTCCGCTACGGTAAAGCAAAAATGGGCATTGGTGTCCTACTTCACGCGTTTGAATTATGAATGGAACCGCAAATACCTTGCGGGCGTCACGTATCGTGTAGATGGTTCTTCACGGTTCAGTCGCAACCGGCGCTATGTAGGCTTCCCTTCTTTCTCTGCCGGATGGAGACTGACAGAAGAACCATTCATGCACAAACAATCCTGGGCCAACGATATTAAACTGCGTGGCAGCATCGGTATTAGTGGCAACAACAGCAGTACTTCTTATTATGGCAGCCAGGGACAATACCGGTTAAACTCCAATGACCTCTCCTACGCAGGCACGCCCATCCTGGAAATGCTGCAGCCTGACAACCCCAATCTCAAATGGGAACGTACCCGTTCCATTGACATCGGGCTGGATGCAGTGCTGTTTGACAAACGGATAACGATAACCGCAGATTATTATCAACGTCGCATCCGCAACATGATCCTTACCTCTGCCGTACCGCGCTACCAGGGATGGGTGGTGCAGGCACAGAATATCGGGGACATGCTGAACAAGGGCATGGAACTGATGATTACTGCCGAAATCGTCCGCAAGGCAGATTGGGGATGGACAGCTTCGCTGAATGCCTCCACCAACACCAACAAAATACTCAAACTCACTTTTAACGGACAGGAAGTGGGACTGGCGAATGATGCCTATAAACTCCTGCGAGAAGGCGAACCGGCCGGGCAATTTTTCCTGTACAACTGGGCAGGCATTGATCCCATGACCGGTAACCCCATGTGGAACGATGGCAAGGGCGGTATCAGTTATACGCCTCCTGCCGCACGCTTTGCGCAGGTGGAAGATGTAAATGTATTCCGCAGTTCGTATGGCACCAGTCTGCCGGATTATTTCGGCGGATTTGGCAACACCATCACGTACAAAGGATGGGAACTGTATGCTTTCTTCTCCTGGTCTGTTGGTAACAAGATGATCAATGGTTCCTATGCCACGCTCCTAACCTATTCTACTGCAGATGCGAATAACCTGAGCACCCGCATCCTCGACCATTGGCTGGTACCCGGTCATGAAACGGATATACCGCGCCTGGTGAACCAATCGGTGACCACCGCGCCGGGCTCCACCAGTTCCAGCATTCGCGATTATACGGTGAGCCGCACCAATAGCCGTTTCCTGGAAGATGCATCGTACCTGCGGCTGCGCACCATCACGCTTACCTATACCGCGCAACCTCAACTGCTGCAAAAAACGATACTGAAAAACGTTCGCATGCTGCAGTTGTTTGTGCGAGGCACCAACCTCTGGACGCTCACGAAATACAGCGGCCTGGACCCTGAGGTGAGCGCTTTTGGTAGTTCGGCTATACAGTCGGGTTATGACGAACTAACGATGCCGCAAAACAAAATGATTCAATTTGGAATTAACCTTGGTTTATAATATATGAGGAAGCGAATTCTATACCTGTTCATCCTGGGTGCTTTGACAGTGACCGCCTGCAACAGGCAACTGGACCTGGCGCCGGAAGATACGCTGGTAGACCGTGATGTATTCAAGTCGGAAGCCGGCTCGGAGCAGGCGTTGGCAGAAGCCTATTACAACCTGCAGGAAGCAGTGACCAGCAATATTGCCTATGTGATCGGCGACTTCACCACGCCCAACCTGCATCATACGCCTTTTTACGATGCCTATACGCTTGGCGAAACCACGCCGGCAGATGATGGCGTGCTGGCTGTGTGGACGAATTACTTCAAAGCCATCAATACGGCCAATAATGTAATGCTCAAGGTGCAGCAATACGGCAATTTTGATGAAGCGAAAGAGCAGCAATTCATTGCAGAAGCTGCCTTCATCCGTGCCTATGCCTACCTGGACCTGTTGAAGCTGTTTGGAGAAGGCGCGCTTACCAACCAGCTGGACGGCCCCGGTCTGCCCCTGCAACTGACGCCGTTTGAAGGATACAATACCGGCGATGTGATTCCCCGCTCCACCTGCGGCAAGGTATATGAGCAGATCGTAAAAGACCTGGAAGATCATATGGCGGCGCTTCCGGAAACGCACGGCAATGAACTCAAAACGCGTTCCCGCGCCACCCGGGGCGGCGCCGCAGCCTTACTGGCAAGAACGTTGTTGTATATGCGCCGCTATGAAGATGCTGCGGATGCGGCAAAACTGGTATTGGACAAAACGCCGGCGCTCTATGCTTTAACCCCCAACCTGATGCAGTTATTTCCGCGCAATGAAAATGGCTCCGCCCAAAACCTTACACCGGAATACCTGCTGGCTTTCCCGGTAAGCCATATGGTAAGTTCTTCTACCAGCGCCAACAATCATTTGGGAGGGACGTATTTTTTCAAACGTTCTTTCTGGGTAAACAAACAATTTCTCGATGCCTTTGAACCCGGAGATCTTCGTGCCAGCCAGCTCATCTTCCAGGGCGACAGCATTCACAATTTTGAAATGCTCAACGAACTCACCACGTTTAAATTCAACAATTCGCTGGGAAGAGACAATGTGCCTGCTATCCGGCTGGCTGAAGTAATCCTGATCAGGGCCGAAGCACTTGCCAGAACACAAGGAGTAGATGCGGAAGCAGTGGCATTGCTGAATGATGTACGCAACCGGTCGGTGCCGGCCGCCACTCCGTATACCACCAATGATTTTGCCAGCCAGGATGAACTGGTAACAACCATCTTGCAGCAAAGACGCTTTGAGCTGGCCTTTGAAGGCTTTTACCGCTACGACCTCATACGTACCGGTCAGCCTTTGCGCCAGCCAGACATTCCGGAAAACAAAAAAGTTTTACCCATTCCCCAGATAGAAATAGACATTTCCAACGGTGTACTGGTGCAAAACACCGGCTACAAATAAATTCGATGCTACCCTGAACTGTTATTTCACAAACAAAAATATCATGCAACCATTTCAAGTATCCGTCAAGAGAATCGTCTTTAGTTTGCTTGCCCTTTTCGCATTCGGTTATACCTTACCGGCACAAACCATCAGCTTTCAGGAAATACCGTTTGAAGAAGCCTTGTCGCTGGCCAAAAAAACCGGCAAAATCATCATGGTAGATGTGCGCGGTGCACAAAAACCGTCAGCCAATGAAAAAGTGGAAAATGAAATTTTTACGGCCGACAGTATTGCTGCCTTCCTGCAGGAACATTGTATTCCGGTATACGTCAACATGCACTCGGACGCAGGAAAAGCATTCGCGCCGAGATTGAACATGCTGATGTACCCTACCTATGTATTTTATGATGGGCAGGGTGTACAGCTGGATTACATCAATGCCTATACCATTGCCAAAGATCCGGCCATATTCATGCAAAAGGCGCGCGCTTCTTTAGCACAGGCAAAAGAGCGGGTTGACAATTCGCGTTCCATCATTTTCACAGAAAAAAAATGGGCCGACCTGCTGGAGCAGGCAAAACGAGAAAACAAACTCATCTTTCTCGATGCGCAAACGGAATGGTGCCGTCCCTGCCGTTTGATGGCGCAGAATATTTTCACCCTCAACCGCGTAGCCGATTTTTACAACAGCAATTTCATCAATGTAACAATGGATATGGAAAAGGGCGAAGGTCCGGCACTGGCAAAAAAATACAAGATAACTGCTTATCCTACTTACCTGTTTATAGATCATACGGGCAATCTGGTCCATATGGATGATGGTTATAAAGAAGCTGAACCGTTTATCGAGGTAGGTAAAAAAGCGCTCGAAGCAAAAAAACAACAGCAATAGCTATTTATTGAAAACCCTTTCCTTACAGCCATATACAACACATCAGGATGAACAAAATCAGATTAATCGTTTGCGTTTGCTTAATTACCATTTTTATTACCCCTTCCTTTGCACAAACAGGCATTCAGTTCAGCAATGCTTCCTGGCAGGAAATGCTGGCGGAGGCACGTCAAACAGGTAAGCTGATATTCATGGACGCCTATGCGGTATGGTGCGGCCCCTGTAAATGGATGAACAAAAATGTGTTTCCCGTTCCCGCTGTAGCCAACCTGTACAACCGCAATTTCGTGAATGCCTATATTGATATGGAAAAAGGCGAAGGCATTACATTGCGTCAGCAGTACAATGTGCGCGCCTATCCTACTTACCTGTTCATTAACGGCAACGGCGATGTTGTACACCGGATAGTGGGCAGTTGCGATACTTCGGTTTTCATACAGGCCGCGCTGGACGCATTAAGCCCGTTCCGCAGCCTGCAGTATTTCAACGACAACTATACTGCCAACCAACATGATTTCACCTTTACCCGCGACTATGCCCGCGCGCTGAGCAGGGCCGGTGAAGCCGATAAAGCCAATGAAGTGACCCTGGCGTACCTGCAGGCGCTGCAACCGGATTCCTGGTTGCAGCCGTTGCACTGGGAACTGATCAGGGAGTACGTGACCGATGCCACTTCCCCGGTGTTCCGGCATATTGTACAATTCCAGCAATCGTTCAATAAAGCGTTTGGTGAAAAAGTTGTTGACGACAAAATCTACCAAACCTACCTGGCCTGGCCACGCCGGTACATCACCTATCCGAAAGAAGGACCACCAATATTGGATGAAGCGGGATACCAGGCGTTTATCAACCAGGTGAAAAACAGCGGGTATCATCGCATGCAGGAAGTATTGGCGCAATCGGAACTCACCATTCGTATGGGTATGCGGCAATGGAGTGCATATGCAGCAGTGGTGGCCGGTATGCTTAAAGACGGTTTGATCGATACCACTGCCCGCGGCGCCGCTACTTTGTACGCTTATGCAGACAATATCAACCGCTTTGCAGCAAACGATCAAGCAGCTGTAACAGCGGCTTTGCAATGGGCAAAAATGATTGCACGCGATGTGCCCGGCATCAACGCCGGTAACAAGGCACTATACCTTGAACTCTACGCCAACCTGCTGGAAAAAAACGGCCGCAGGCGGGAAGCAAAGAAAGTACGCAAGGAAGTAGACCAGCAGAAACTATTGCAGGCGAAACAAGGGATACCTTTCCAACAAATGCGGATTATACCGAAGCAACAATAACGGTCAGACCAATAGCACCGCATCAACGCGGGGAGATAAAAGGTATGTAGCGATATATACCTTTTTTTGTTCTGACGGTTTTGATTGATGCAATTGCAGCAACTTCCTGGCAAGGCTCCTGTAATAGCATTTGCCTACCTGGTACATAAGAGATTTTGCGGGTGAAAACAAATATGCTATATTTGTGAATGAACATTCACTCACATCATGACAAGAAAAGAGCTTATTGTTCAAAAAGCGATTGAATTGTTTGCACGGGATGGCTTTGAAGCCACCAGCATCCAGAAGCTGGCCGAAGCTTCGGGGGTGGCGCAGGGTTTGTTGTACCGCCATTTTAAAAACAAGCACGACCTGTTGTTGCACCTTGTCGAGATGGGTTTAACGCAAATTGCGGCAACGCTGCAGCCTTACCATAACCCGGACCTCAGTTTTAAAGAAGCCTTCACACAGCATATACGCAGTTGCTGCCGGTTGATGCAATCTGAATTCATGCTGTGGAAAGTATTGCACATGACCCGGCAAAACGCTACCCTCATGAACACACTGTCCATATCCGCCGACCCGGCAAAACTCATTGTTAAACCCATCCGTGATAAACTGCGCAGGGAAGGCTGCAGGCATCCCGATATGCATGCCTGGATGATCTTCAGCCTGATCGATGGCGTAACGAGTTTGTACCTGGTACATCCTGATCAGTACCCGCTGCGTAAAATGGAAAAATTCATCATCGAAAAAATATCGGATTATGTCTGTTGACGTTTCTGGCCATGGATATGAATCGCACTATGTGGCAGTGGGCAATCATACCCTGCACTACCTCGACGAAGGGAAAGGAGAAACCATATTGTTTGTGCATGGCATTCCCGAATGGAGTTACCTGTACAGCAAGGTAATCCGTGAACTCTCCCCTTCTTACCGCTGCATTGTACCAGACCATTTGGGATTTGGTCTTTCTGAAAAGCCTGCAACAGCCACACTCACACCGGCAGCGCATGCCACACGCCTCTATGAATTCATCTGTGCTTTGTCGCTGAAAGATATTCATATTGTGCTGCACGACTACGGCGGACCGATTGGCGCCGGCGTTATCACGGCCCATCCGGAATTGTTTCGTTCCATCACCATCAGTAACAGCTGGTGCTGGGATGTATCTGTTCACAAAAGCGGTAAAGTATTGAAACTGATGCAAGGTGCTTTGGGGCGATGGCTCTACCTGCGTTATGGCTTCTCTGTAAAGTTCATGGCGAAAAACGGGTTTGCCCGGAAGCAAGATTACGCAGCGGTGAAGGAGGTGTTGTTGCAGGTACACCGGACAAAGGAAGAACGCCTGGCCAATTATATACTCATGCTGGAAATGTTGCGCTCCGGTCCCTGGTTTGATCAGACCTTGCAGCAATTGAAACAACTCACCATCCCCACGCAATTGCTATGGGGAACAAAGGACCGCTTTTTTAATGTGGAAGATTATTTGAAGCGCTGGCAACAGGAATTACCACAGAGCGCCGTTACCACTATTCCCTGCGGACATTTCCCGCATATCGAAGCGCCGGAAGATTTTGCTGCAGGCATTCGCGCATTCATCAGCCGGCAAAACTGTTAGACGGATTAATAAATCCCATCATTAGCGAAGGCAGTGATTCATCGCTTATTCCCGAATAATTCCGGCATGGCGGCTATTCATCGCCATTTCACAAATAATTCCGCGAAGGCACCAGCACATCTTTTGCCAAAATGGGTAAATGAATGTTCTGTTACCTGGTCGCTCAGCGGCGAGGTAATAAAAAGCAGCCAAAGCAGGCGAGTAAGGTGCTGCACAGTGGGTGATTTGCTATTAAAAATAACCGTTGCTTGGCCATTTGCTATGGCGCCGGTGGGCGAATTGCAAAAACCGGCACATGAACTGTTATATATGAGGTTCAGCCGTGGGTTACCCAGGCAGCAGTCTATCGCGTAAAGACAGCCGCAGCAGGTGGCGTTACCGGGGGGGCAAAAGTTATCATCAACCTGGAAGCAGCAATTATGCAATTCAATCGCATCCTGAAGCAATTCATCCAACTACCAGTTCTTTTACGGTTTATGGTGATCGTAGTTTCGTCCTGGAAATCACGCAAATAGAGTGTGACCATTATTTCTACCATTAATAATTTATCATTTAACGCTAAGGAAAAAATGAAAAAAGTATTTCTCTTACTGGCTATCAGTGCCGGTTGTATGTTGAGCGCAGGCGCACAGGTTCGTTTTGGTATTCACGCCAATGGCATTGGTGCCACCGGCACTATGAAAGATCCGGAGGTGGACCTCAAACAAAAGGTGCGTTTCAGCTTTAAAGCAGGGGTGTCGGCAGAGATTGCGCTGGGCGAAAATATCAGTCTTCTACCCCAACTCAACTATGTGAATAAAGGCGGCAAACTTAAAGAAAAGCAGGTGTTTGAACTGGAAGGCATAGAATACGAAGTAAGCGTGAACGGTCACTTCAAACTGAACTACCTGGAACTTCCTGTAAACGTAGTATACACCACCGGTAATTTCAGCATCGGCGCAGGACCTTCGCTCAGTTATGGGCTTAGCGGTAAATCGAAATTTACTATTGGTGAGGACGATGATGTGGAAATGGGCAGCGGCAAAGTAGTATTTGATGGTGATGACGAGGCAGCTGACGACGATATGCACCTCAAAGCACTTGAACTGGGCGCTAATTTTTATGCCGCCTGGAAATTCAACAACGGCATTTTCATACAGGCCAATTACAACCTGGGGTTGTCAAACATATCACCTATTGAAGACAGCAAGTATAAGAACAATTATTTTGGACTGGGTGTAGGGTACTACTTCAATCGCAAGTAGCAGGAACAGGACATTGCAACGAAGAGCCCAAAGGTTTGCAGGTGATGCTGCAAACCTTTTGTTTTTTATGACATATATTTCCGTTCTTTGGTACATCCACCTGCCTCTTCATCCCCCGCCGGTGGGGGCGCCAGCACGAACTTACCATACCAACAATGCTGTCTGGATGTATGTGGTCCGGAATTGTGCCCACACGATTCATATTGGCTACACATGTAGCAGTACAATCAGCATCTTCTGACAACCGGACAGTAGTTTTTTTAAGAAAACTTAACCTATCCTCTTCTAAGAAATATGTATTCCCTAAGTACTTGTATGTACCATCACACAGGCTTAACCTCCATTTTCGTCAATATCTGCTGCGCGTTTTTGGAAACGCCTCGTTGCTGTATGCATCTTTGTGTTGTCAATACAACAGGCCACCAGGCCAGAACAATCCAAACCTGTGAAACCTTAGCCAAATTCTGAAAACCGTACATGTGGGAAAACCGTCCCGATCCGAAAACCGTCCCGATCCGAAACCGTGAAAACCTGTAACACCCGGACCTTGAAAACCGTAGTTCCCATCCTTTGAAAACGGGCCTGAATTGTATCGTGTATCCCTTTGAAAACTATGATCCGGTATCTCGTTACTGAAAAACCTTTTTTGCGATATTCAGTAAGCAAGAGATATTAAGAATGAACCCGCTTCGAAATGAAGCGGGTTCGTTATTTTGGATTACGTGCTACCCATCATTAATCAATCTGCAAGCGGATCACTTTCTCCGGCAACCACACTTTCATATCGCTTTTACCACGGTTGTTCCAGGTAAAATAAGGTATTGCAGTGATCTGTTTGTGTACGGTAGTTACAGCAATGCCGTCGCTGCCGGTACTAATTACGGGCGCTGTAAACTGAATGGTGTTGATACCGCCCAGCAGGTCGGGCCGGTATTGTACGGTAAAGTTGGTGGAAGGCGGCACTACCAGGTTGTTCACATTTTTACCATTGTCTGCGCTCTCCACGCAGTACACCAATGGACCGTATTGGAGCGCCACACGGTCGCGGTTATGTTTCAGCAGTTCATGACTTACCACACGGCGCACTTCCATGGGGAGTGATACGGCCACCACATCGCCTTTCTTCCAGGTGCGTTCTATCACGGCATATCCATTTTCTACGCGGTATTCCACCGGCTCGTTATTTACGCGTATGGATGCCTGCACTGTTTTATTATCTGCATACCTGTATAATGAACCCGGCACAGGCTGTTGCAACCATCCCGGCAGGCGGAGCCGTAAAGCAAATGCCTGGCGCTTGCGCGGGTTTACCTGCAGCGTTACCTCCCCATTCCAGGGCAGACTGCTTTGCATGGAAAGCGATACCTGGTTTTTCTGCAAGGGAATGCTTGTGGTGCTTCCGATGTACAGGTTTACCCAGATGGCATTGGCGGAAGTACTGTAGATATAATTGCCAATCGAACTTACCAGTCGTGCGATGTTTGACGGACAGCAGGCTGTACCAAACCACTCGCTACGTTCATGATTATGCGAAGAGGCCAGCGGATTGCCATAGAAGAAACGGTCGCCGGAAAGCGATAGTCCATCCAACGCGCCATTATACAGCGAACGTTCCAGCACATCGATGTAGCGCGCATGTCCCGACAGCATATTCATTCGCTGGTTCCAGAATACCATGCCCACCGAGGCGCAGGTTTCGCAATAGGCGGTGCCATTGGGTAAATCGTAGGGAGCGCCGAATCCTTCATTGGACCCTTGTGCGCCAATGCCACCCGTGATATACATATGATGGTTTACCACATCATGCCAAACCGAATCCATAGCGGTGATATAGCCCGGATTGCCATTGACGGCGGCCACGTCTGCAGCTCCGGTGTACATATACATGGCGCGCACTGCATGCCCGGTTATTTTGCGCTGTTCACGCACGGGAATGGCATCCTGGCAATAACCGGGATCCTTCCAATCGTCCCAAATCTTGCCTTTGCCGTATCCTTTGCCACGCTGTTCGAGGAACCATTCAGCCAGTTCCATATAGCGACGGTTGCCGGTATGGTGATACAATTTCATCAGCGCCAGTTCAATTTCCTGGTGACCTGCCACCCAGGGCCTGTTTTGCAGGCGAAACGTAGAATCGATGTGCTCTACAAAACGGATGGCTGTGCGCAGCAGTTTATCCTGCCCGGTGGTATTATACCAGGCAATGGCAGCTTCTATGAGGTGACCTGCACAATATGCCTCATGCCTTTCCATATCTGTCCAGCGGTTATGGATGCCTGTTAATTGGTAATAGGTGTTCAGGTAGCCGTCCGGCAGTTGCGCTGCAGCAATCTTGTCGATCCATGCCGAGGCGATGGCCTGCAGGCGGTCGTCGGGCAGATTCCTGAGTGAATAGGCAATGGCTTCGATGGCTTTGTACACATCGGAATCATCGTAGTACATGCCTTCATGTTTACCGGAACCTTTGGCAGCCCTTTCGAAATTGCGTATGCGCGCCGTTTTGTGCTCGGTATAATTCACACAGGCATACAGGGTGGTCCTGGCCACCGTTTCCATCCGTGGTTTCCAGAAGGCATCAGTAATGGTAACGTTGGAAAAATTTACCGGGTACAGTTGCTGCAGGGAATTTTGTGCAGTTGCCGGCAGGTTTATGGTCGAAATAAGAACGCCGGCCGTCAGTTTTTTAAGCATGTCCTGTTGGTTCTTTGTTGGGGGTTTGGGAATGATTTCTTTTTGACAAAACGTCTCAAATGTATGAAAAGCATACAAAGCGCAAAATATGGCAGTCTGTCGGGGGTCACCATTAACATTGCTTTATCATAATCTGCCTGTATAAACAATAAACCCGCTGCCAGAGGCAACGGGTTTTGTCACTAACACCATTATAAAAAGAAAACATTACATCGGTACAATTTTCCTTACCCGGTTATTGCCGAGATCGGCCACATACACCGTACCATCGGCAGTAATTGCCACATCGGTTGGCTGGTTAAACCGTGCGGATGTACCCAGCCCATCTACAAACCCGCTCACAGTACCGGCAATGGTGGTCACTTTTCCTTCGTGGATCAAACGCACCTGGTTGTTGCTGAGATCAGCCACTGCGATCATGCCGCTTTCATTGATAGCGATGCCATAAGGCTGATTGAATTTGGCATTGGCGGGTTCACCATCCACAGAACCGGGCCCGCCAGCGCCTGCCAATGTAGTTACCACACCAGCCGGTGTAATCTTGCGAATGCGGTGGTTCAGCCTGTCTGCTACATATACATTGCCATCTGCATCCACATCAATGCCGGAAGGATTGGCAAATGAAGCAGCAGCGCCGGTGCCATCTGCATAACCGCTGGTGCTGCCGGCCAGCGTGGTTACGGTACCGTCCGGAGCGATTTTACGGATGCGGTGGTTGTTATTATCTGCTACATATACATTACCATCTTTATCAACTGCCACATCCAACGGCTGGTTGAATTTGGCGGCAGCACCTACACCGTCTGCATAACCTGATGTACTGCCCGCCAATGTGCTTACGGTCCCGTCGGGCGTAATTTTGCGGACTTTGTGATTGTCGCGGTCGGCCACATAAATATTGCCCTGTGCATCAACAGCTGATTTCCACGGAAAGCTGAACATCGCGCTGGCAGCAGGACCGTCGTTATAGCCCTTATCGCCTGTTCCTGCAAAAGTTGTGACCACACCGGCAGTAGTTACTTTGCGAATGAGGTTGTTGGTCCTGTCTGTAACAATGAGGTTGCCGTCAATGTCCAGGCAAACGCCTTCGAGCGACCGGAACTCAGCCTCCAGACCTGTGCCATCCGCATAGCCAGCGGTACCATTGCCAGCCAGTGTACTAACGATATATTCTCGTTCAGGTTCCTTATAAGTAAACACCGGCCCTTCAAGCGTAACACCTTTCACGGTTACGGTAACGGCCCCTGTTTGTCCGTTCTCGGGCGCCACTACCTGCAACTGACCGGGTTTGGCATCGAGCACAATAGCGGGTACACCATTGAATTGCACGATATTTTCATCGGGTATGGGACTGAAATTTCGTCCCAGGATAGTTACAATGGTTAAACCACTGCCTGTTTGCGGCGCCAGCGACACAATCACCGGCGCAGTATTTTTGTTGTATTTGGTTTCTTTTTTACAGGCTGTTGCCAGCATCAACAGCGGCAGCAGGAACAATGCCTGAATGAATTTTCCGGTATTCATATGTTGCAATACTGATGTTATTAATTGGTTGAAACAATAACCCATCCGTTAGCCACTGCACGCGGAGCGCCGTCTGATGACCAGTTGCGCACCTGCATGATATCTGCCCGCGGATTGTTGATCATGAAAGTGGAAGAACCGCCGCCATCACAATTGATGGCTTCCACGGCGCCGAGCGCATGAAACATTTCACCGAGTTTCTGGAAGCTGATGCCATTGGAATAATCAAAACGTCTTCCGTCTACCACAATCAGGTACAGGATACCATCTGCCGTAAAGCCAACGCCTGTGCGCGGCTCAATCGTCTGATCGGTATGCGGCACCACTACCCTGTTGCGTACCAATCGTTGATTGGCGCCCAGTGCATGCAATATCTGGTCTTTGCGTTGTGTGTAATCCAGTGAATCACCAATCATCAGTTCACCAGTTTTGCTGATGCCAAAATAGCCCCATGTGGCTCCAGGTATGATCGTTCTTACTGCCTGGCCATTTATATATACAATGCCTCTCGGTTCACCGGTATTGGCATTGAAAAAATCTGCGTTTGTGGCTGCCAGTGGTTTGGCAGGGGCCTCGACGTATTTCAGCATTTCAGGAACGGTTTGCCGGGCAAATCCTGTGCTGCCAAAGGGCGTAAGCGGGCGCAGCTCAATACCAGACTGCTTCATATCTGCCTCCAGCACAAAAGCACGCATGCTATAACCTTCCATACTCAGGTAATGAATTTCAGTTGCCTGTACGCCGGGATGCAACTGGATAACCGTATCGGTAAATACTCTGCTCACCAGGTTGGAATTCTCCAGCAGTGCTTTGGAGACGGCGCTGAGGTTGTTGTCCAGTATCTTTTCAACCGGGTCATCTTTTTTGCAGGAAACCAATACAAGCACCTGCCATGCCAGTAAGAATGAGATATATCTTTTCTTGAACATAGTATCGTTGTTTTAAGCATTATTCACCATAGCCAATATTCTGTGTGAGGTTGGGATTCACCAGTCTTTCGTAATCGGGAATCGGGAATTTGGTGCGGAAAGGTTCAATCCCCAATTCACTAACGGCCTTGCCTGTACGAACAAGGTCGAACCAGCGGAAACCTTCTGCCAGCAATTCACGCCTTCTTTCCAGTGCGACCATTTCCTGGTATTCTTCCGGGTTGGCCGGGCTCACAGGCCCCAGGTTGCGGGCACTGCGTAATTCATTCAACCGGTCCAGTCCATTAAGGCCTTGTGCTTCGGCACTGATCAGGTACATTTCCCCCAGTCTTACAATCACCACCGGGTCGGTACCGGCCTGTCCACTCGGATATTTGTTGATTACATTCAGACTGCTATAGGTGTCTATCGACATGGCCTTGCGATTGTCGTCCGGTTCATACATATTCATCACATCATCGGTAGGTTTGTATACATAGCTGCCTTTCACCGGATGCGCATAAGTATAGAACAAGGTGCTGAGGGTAATGCTGGATTCTTCGGTCAGATTTTCAAAAGCGAAAATCACTTCCCTGTTGCCCTGCTTCCTGAAGATTTTTTCGAAACTGTCCAGTTGGAACAGGCCGGAATTGATCACGTTTTCTGCATACTCAGCGGCTTCTTCGTTTTTTCCCTGCGCAAGTTTTACGCGCGCCATAAGGGCCTGTGCGGCTTCGCGGGAAACGTAATAAAAATTGCTTTTCAGATCGCCGCTGAACGTTGGCGCTTTCTCCATGGCAGCCAGTAAATCCTCTTCAATAAATTTCCACACTTCTGCCTGGTCTGTTCTGAAAGGTTTTTCCGTAGTATTCACGCGCAGCAGCGGCACATCTCCCCAGCGGGTAGTAAGATTGTAATAGATATAGGCCCTGAAGAAATGCGCTACGCCTGCAATTTTTGTTTTCTTGTCGGAGTCGGGCAGCCTTTCGAGCACTTGCAGCACATTGTTTACCTGGTATAGTGCACGGTAATAACCATCCCAGTTATTCCCTACCATGGCGTAATCGGTGCGCAGAATATTGTTGATGAACGCCAGTACATTGCCACCTCCGGAGCTGATGAGATTTCCTCCCACCAGGTCGTACATGATGTACGACTCACGACCGGGAAAATTCTGCACCGCGTTATACATGCCGTGCAGCAGCGGGTCCAGATCTTTTTCCGACACACTTTCCGGTGATACCGACGAGTGCGGATAAAAATCCAGTTTTGTACAGCCTGCAAGAACGATGGCAGAAAAAACAAATGAAAGAAATATATGCCGGTTCATAGTATGCTGATTTTATCGTTAGAAACTTATGTTCACACCAAAATTGATCACGCGTAATTGCGGAAGGATGAGGTTGTCCTGCGACATGAATTGCGGATCGAAATCGCTGGTCACCTCGGGGTCCATGCCGGAATAATTGGTAAGCAGGAACAGGTTGTCGCCCTGCACAAATACCCGCACACGCGACATGCGCAGTTTGGACAAAACAGATGCAGGAACAGTATAGCCCAGGTTAACGGAACGCAGCCTGATAAATGAACCGTCTTCGAGGAAACGCGTGGAGTTCTGCGTATTCCAGGTATAACCATAAATAGCACGGGGCGTAGTGTTGGATGTTCCCGGGCCTGTCCACCGTTCTTTGGCCGCTTTCTCGGCAATATTCATGAATGCATTGCCCAGTCGTTCTGTGGTGAGCCGGTAGCTGGCATATACTTCTGAACCGTACGAGTAGGTAAAGAAGAAATTCAGATCGAAATTTTTATAGCGGAAGCTGTTGTTCCATCCGCCATAAAAGTCGGGGTTGGAAGAACCAACGATCTGCCGGTCATTCACATCGATGATACCATTGTTATCCACGTCTTCATAGATCACATCGCCGGCCCTTACACCGCTGGCGTAAAAGGATGCGGGCACATCTTTATCGTCCTGGTAAATACCCAGCATTCGGTATATATAATGGCTTCCTACTTCTTCACCCACTTTCAGGGTACGGTTGGCGCCAATGAGCAATGCATCGTCGCCGATCAGCGAAGTAAGTTTATTCTTCACAAAAGAGATGTTGAACTCGGAAGTCCATTGCAGTTGGCCGAAATTCAAATTGGTGCTCAGCAAAAACTCCAAACCTGTATTGCGCATGGAACCAATGTTGCTGATGATGCTGGTGAAACCGCTGGTGGCAGCTTCGGGTTTGCTGTACAACAGGTTGTCGGTATTCTTGATAAAATAATCTGCGGTGATATTCAGTTTGCCTTTGAGCAGGCTGAGGTCAATGCCCACGTCGAACTGGCGGGCTGTTTCCCAGGTAAGATCATAGTTGCCGTTGGTGCTTACAGCAATACCGCTTTGCAGTCCGTAATTGCGTCCGCCGCTCATTTGTGCCTGGTAAGCATAGCTGCTTATGCCGTCCTGGTTACCGGTGGCGCCGTAGCTGGCCCTGATCTTGGCCTGTGTATGTTGCCATCCCCAGAATTCTTCATTGGAAATATTCCAACCGGCAGAAACGGCCGGGAAATAACCCCAACGGTTATCCGGAGCAAACTTGGACGAACCATCGGCGCGGAGTGACAATGACAAGAGATATTTTCCATCCCACGAGAGGTTGGCCCTGCCGAACAGCGACAACAACGCACTTTCCGATAGGCCGGTAGTGGCTTCGGTAATTTCAGAAGCTACCGACAACACATCAAATGAGGGAGAAGGAAAACCTCTTCCGTCAATCCCTATTGTTGAATTGGTAAGTTTCTGGTAAGAATAACCGGCGAGTGCGTTAACATCCAGTTTATTGAAATTCTTATTATAGTTGAGAGTATTTTCCCACAGCACGTTGGTGTAAAAACGCCGCAGATCGTTCAGTCGGCCTACACCGGTACCATAGGGATGCTTTTCGTTGTAGTGTACGTTGTCGCGCGTATAAGTCAGGTCGGCGCCGAAAGAAGATTTGAAACTAATGTCCTGCGTAAGTTTAATAGTGCCGTAAAAATTACCCAGTACGCGATGGGTATTGAGGAAAGTGTTTTCCTCATTGAGTATCTGGATGGGGTTATGGTAGATCAGGTCTTCTGTTCCCCCCACGTAATATTCACCATTGGGTTTAAACGGGCGGTCGAAGGGACGCTGGGGCAGGGCACGCGCCATAATCGTGGAGCCCAGGTTGGAACCCGGAACACGGTCGTTATGCGAAAAACTGAAATTGGTATTGGCGCCAAATTCCAACCAGTCGTTCAACTGGTGCGAAATATTCAGGCGCGTGGTATAGCGTTCAAACTTCTGCGTTAACACAGCACCCTCCTGGTTGAGGTAATTGCCGGAGATATACAATTTTGTTTTATCAGTACCGCTGGTAATCGAGAAACCGATGCTTTGTGTTTTAGCAGTGCGCAACACCAGGTCCATCCAATCGGTATCGGGCAAACCCGGATAAGGGTTTTCCTTACGCAGCATATAATTGTTATCGCCGGGTTTGTAGTTGTTCTGCATGTTGTAGTTGTCAATGGCTTCATTGATCACCTCGAGGTACAGATCAGAACCTGCCATTTTAACCTTGTTCAGATACGGGACCTGTTGAATGCCGGTGGTATAATCCACGGTGAATTTTGCTTTGCCGGCTTTGCCTGATTTGGTGGTAATGATGATCACACCATTGGTGGCGCGGGAACCATAGATAGCAGCAGAAGCAGCGTCTTTCAGTACTTCTACCGATTCTATATCGTTCGGGTTGAGCAATGCCAGCGGGTTCATGTTTTCACCCATGTTGATCAGCGCGGCATTCTGTTGCACCACGGGAATACCATCAATAACATACAGCGGTTCGTTGGTGGCGCTTAGTGAACCGATGCCACGTACGGCCACACGGTTGCTGCTGCCCGGACTACCTGAACCGGCGCTCACCTGTACACCGGGCATTCTGCCCTGGATCAGTTGATCGGGGCTCAATACCGGGCGCGCATTTTCTTCTGTAGGTTTGAAAGAAGCAATGGCTGCAGAAACATCGCGGCGTTTCTGGAAACCATACCCAACAATTACTACTTCACCCAGTTTGGCGTCCAGCTTTTCCAGCGAGATCACCGGCGTGCTGTTGCCACGCACGGTATACTCTTTGGTGGCATAACCCACATAAGTAATTACCAGCACGGCGCCATCGGGCACTCCTGTGAGGCTGAAGTTGCCGTTGATATCAGAGGCTGTTACACGGTCGGTTCCTTTCACCCTGATGGTAGCGCCTGCAAGCGGAGCGCCATTTTCATCGGTAATTTTTCCATTGATGTCTGCCGGTGGCGGCGCAGGAATATCTTCGCGCGGCGAGTTTTTCACCGGCGTTTCCAATTTGCGTTTGATAAAAATGGTTTTGTTCTGGATACTGAAGTCGAGCGATTGCTTGCTGAGCACTTTTTCCATGAAGGAATGCAGCGGCTCGTTCTGCACCGAAATGGTTACAGGCGAAGCATCGCGTATCATCCTGTAATTGTACACAACCAGGAACCCTGTTTGTGCTTTGATTTCCGCAAATACCTTTTCGAGCTTCACGCCTTCTCCTGAAAACGTAATGCTCTGGGGACTTGCTGTAAGACTTAATTGCAGTCCGAATACAATAAATAATAAAGCAGTTAACTTCATATATGGCACATTTACGTGTAAGGTGGTTACCCGTTAGGTGAGTGAAAAAAGGATAAGCCGGAAAAGTCGAGGTATTTATGGCTTTACGATCAGTTTCTTGCCCGCTGTTATTTCGAAATGTACTTCCATGTCTTCAAATCCTTTCAGTACCTGTGATAAGGTAAGGTCGCGGCCCATTTCACCGCCAAACTGCATGGCAGGAATTCCTTTTTCGTACACTACTTCCACATCATACCACCGCGACAACTGTCGCATCACTTCCTGCAGGCTGGCTTTATGGAAATTGAATATGCCGTTTTTCCAGGCCATCACCTGGTCTGTATTTACGTAGGCAGGTTGAGAAATCATGGCTGTTTCGTATACGGATACCTGTTGTCCAGGCTTCAGCAATGCAGAAGCGCCACTTTCGGAAGAACTTACTTTTACGCTGCCTTCGAGCAGGGTAACTTTTAATTGTTCTTCATCGTTGTAGGCATTCACATTGAAATGCGTTCCGAGCACTGTTACGCTGGTAGCGCCTTTCTTAACTATGAACGGATGGTTAGCGTCTTTTGCTACTTCGAAGTACAGTTCACCGTCTACCTGCACCGTTCTGTCATTTCCGGTAAAGGCAGCGGGATAGGTAATGCTCGAAGCGGCATTCAGCCACACTTTTGAGCCGTCGGGCAAGGTGAGTTTATACTGTCCACCGCGCGGCGTAGACATGGTATTCATCATCATCACACCTTTTTCTTTCCCTCCTACTGTATACACTATTTCACCGCTGGCTGTTTTTTCGATGCGGACATTGCCCTGCGTGGCGAGCATACCTACATTGCTGCTGTCGAGCACAATGGTGGAACCATCAGCAAGCGTAAGGATGGCCCTGTTGCCACCTGGTTCTACATCGATGGGCTGATTTTCTGCAATGCTTACGGTTATATCCCGTTCTTTTGTTTCGCTGCGCCACATCCACACGGCGACAGTTGCCAGCAACAATACAGCAGCTGCATACCGGAACCAGTGAAGTTGGAATACTGCCCGGCGTTGTTTTTCTTCTTCCTGCTGGCTGGCCAGGATGCGTTTGAAATTTTCATAAGACTGAAGCGCTTGTGCAGAAACAGTTTCATTGCCGGCACTTTGCAATTGCAGGTCCCTGTCGAGCGCTGCTTTGATTACCGGTTCAAATTCCGGCAATGCGGCTGCATCGAAAAACTCCTGCAGCTCTTCTTCGGAGAGTTGTTGAAGCAGGTATTGCTCTAACAGGAATTGAAACCGTTCTTTTGTCATTATGGTATAATTAATTATAAGGAATGCAAGCGCCACAAGGGTGGCCGGCAGGTTTAAAGACACGGGGGCGGGAAAAAGGTAGGGTATGTGGGAAAAAAAATTTGAGGGGGGAGTTTATGTGAGCGAAGGATGTTTGCTTAAGACAGGCATTGTTATTGGGGGCGTTCTTATTGGGAAACATTGCTATTGCGCGAGGCTTTCCAGTTGGCGGAGGCACTCCTTTTGGCAGGAAGCATTCTTGCTGTATGAAGCGTTCCTGTTGGCAGGAAGCATTGTCTATTTCACAATGCGTTCTCATTAGGGGAAGCATCCCTCTTGCGCAAAACGTTCGTAATGGGGGAAAGCATTCCTATTGCACGAATCATTTCCCGTTTAGCGCGAAGCACTCTTAAGAATGGAAAAGCCAGAAAAGAAGCAGGAGCAATTCATCTTTGTGAACCAGCAGCGAAGCCCTGATCTGTCGTAAGGCGTTGGAGATGTGTTCTTTTACGGCGGGCACCGAGATTTTCATGATGCCGGCGATTTCCTTGTACCGCAATCCTTTTTCACGGCTGAGGCGGAAAGCCTGTTGCTGACGGGCAGGCAGTTTACCGATCACCCGCTCAATCAGTTTGGCCCTTTGTTTCAGGATAAGCAATTCTTCCGGAGAATCTGCTTCCTGCATAAAAATGGCTTTCACCAGTTTGCGATAATGTTGTTGCGTGGCCAGGCTGCGGAGCTGGTTGGATACTTCGTTGCGGGCGGTAATAAATATGTAGGAATCAATATTTTCAACGGAGGCCAATGAGGTGTGCCGTTCCCATAGTTTAAGGAACACGCGTTGCGTGCTGTCTTCCGCCAGTTCATGAATTTTCAGGTACATGAATGCTACTGCATATACCTTGTCGTAGAAGGCAAGATACAGTTTGGCAAAAGCAGCTTCATCACCGCGGGCAATTCGCTCCAGCAAGTCTTTGTTATGTACAAATTTATTTTCCAACAAGCAGTTACTTCATATGCAATTTATAGATTTAAACTACTTGATGATGCGGGTGGAGGTTTTTCTTAAGATTAAATTACAACTATTCACCAACAGCCATCCTGTGCGTGACATACTTCCGAATCATATAATCCGTAATTGGCTTCAGTCGCAAGTTTGGATTTTCCGGATGAAAGCCACCGCCGGTAAAGAACTGCACTTCCTCCTTATTGATTTTTGCATACCACACATGACCTATTGATTTCCGGGTGATGGTGTCTGGCCGGTTGATTTTTTTAAAAGAATGGAATCTTTCTGCGTCGAAGGCAATTACCAATGCATCTCCGCTATGTTCGTTGCAGGAAATGGGTTCATAATGATCGGTTGCCCAGTACATGCATTTTTCGGGAAGACGGTTGCTGGTAATCAAGTATTGAACCAGGAGAATTATTGTTACCATTCCGATGCCAAATGCAGCCCGGTGAAAGGCAGGGAATCTCCACCATTGCTGACGCCAAGTGGATGGTTGTTCTCTGCCTGCTGGCGGTTCTGCCCCGCTCTCACCAGGAATTGGAATGGGCCTGGTATAATCTTCCCTGTAGTCGTATGGCCGTTTTGGAAAATCTATCAGCCACGCAAGCAGTTCAACGTTTTTACGATCGGTTCTGATCTTAGGGTTTCTCAGAAATTTAACCAGCGGCTTGAACTTGTCGTTGTCAAAATTTTCGATCATCCGTGGTGTCAACTTTGCTCCAATCGAGTAACAGAAGAAATTGCGTAACGCTTCCTCATCCTTTCTATCATACCGCTGACAAAATACATCAATACAAGCTTTTTTTAGCCTGGAAGGAGTAGGCTCACTCAACTGATAAGGCAACCGTCCGGCTTTTTTCAGTTGCTCATAGTAATTAGATACACAATCTAAATAAGCAGGAGGCATAGGGGTAAAATTTTATAGTCATCAACAAAAAATCGGCATTCCAACGGTTTTTCAGGAATCACATTGGAATCGCTTCGGAATTACATTGGATGCATTGGAACTACTTCGGAATTACGTTGGATTCACATTGGATGCATTGGAATTACATCGGAATTACATTGGAATTTCTGGAATCTTCGGAATTATCGGAATTGTTTATGGTTCAGGCCTTTACACACTGCTATTTTTGATCCGGACATCAGTGATAGCTCCATAGCTATGCGATCTTCTGTACAGCATTGATCTCCCCGGGCCGAGACGCGGCGAAGGTAACTGGACGCAGGGAACCATTTACGCCACCCGCTTTCAACGCCCACTTTTCCCTGCAGGCAAGTAGCGCTGCTTGCCTGGCCCATGCTTCACCGTGAAGAGCAACCCCGGTGCAGCGATTTTCTCACCTATAAATTTTGAAAAATGTATCACGTAATATTATTGATATTACTGGGATTGCTATGCCCGAATCAGATCAATCATACTACCTGTCATAATAACGGCGGACAGGTAACCACCATGGACGGCGACACCGGAGGAGAAACTGGCAATCCTCCACCGAACCCGAACCCTCCTACTCCTCCCGGCGGTGGTATTAAACCATAACGCCAACTGACAAGGCAAGAGCAATCTTGCCTTATTTTTTTCTACCTTGGGCCGTTCAGAAATTTATGATTTTTTATTTTTAAGTCAAACCAGCACTTTGAAAAAATATTCGGTTATACTGGCCCTTGTAGCGTACAGTTGGGCATGCAGGGAACAAAATATCCCGGCTTCTTCGCCTCCCGCCCGTTCGCCTGATTTTGCCCAGGGTGAAAGGTTGTTTTATAGCAACAGTCCCAACAAAGATTCCTCCTTTTACTATTTCAACCAGGTAGTTATCAATTCCAGGGACAGCCTGGAAATTGCTATGGCTTACAACTACATGGCCTTTATACAATCCAATGCAAGTGATTATTTTAACAGCCAGGAAAGCGCGCTTAGTGGCCTGGCATACCTGGACAGAAATAATCCGAACCATCATTATTCCTTATTCTCCATTTACACAATGCTGGGCAACAGTTGCACTAACCTGAAGAACTATGATGCCGCGATCAGCTACTATGATTCAGCGCTGAAATTTACCCGGAACGACACCTCACGACAATACGCTTTGAATGGAAAAGCAGTGGTGGCGCAGAAAATGGGCAATTATGAAGAAGCTATACAATATTATAGCTCCATTCTCCCCAACAGTATTCATAACAGCAGGGAATATGCCAGGATCTTATCGAATCTCGCCCGCGCACAATGGCTTGCAGATGCCACCTATCCTGTGCTTCCTCAATTCTGGACCGCATTGGCCATTCGCCACAGCGAAAAGGACAATTGGGGACTGAATGCCAGCTATTCGCATTTGTCTGATTATTATGCCGGGGTGCGCCGTGATTCCGCCTTTTACTATGCCCGTAAAATGTACGAGGTGGCGCAATTGATCAACAGTCCCGACGACCAGTTGGAAGCCTTGCAGAAATTGATCAGCCTGGGGCCTGAATCGGAGGTGAAGCAGTATGCGTTACGGTATCAGCAGATCAGCGACAGCATTCAAACAGTGCGGAACAACGCAAAAAACCAGTTTGTACTGATCCGTTACGAGACAGATAAAATCAAAGCGGAGAAGCTTCTTTTGGAAAAAGACAATGCGGAAAAGCAATCGAAAATAACCAGACAGCGCGCGTGGATGTATGGGATTGTTCTTTTCGCCACACTGATATTTGTCGTTCTATACAATAGGTACAAAAAACGCCAGCAACGCCTGCAATGGGAAATGCAAAATGCAATCCGGGAAAACAAACTTGAGCTATCTCACAAGGTACACGATGTGGTGGCCAACGGATTGTATACGTTAATGACCCGCCTGGAGCATGGGCCCGCCATGAATAAA